>OLHE01000030.1_pt1 | contig 137921 bp, 138 predicted proteins | sample 1605821 | NCBI WGS metagenome assembly OLHE01 (sample SAMN03283250) | human gut metagenome | biome: human-associated habitat; material: feces | host: Homo sapiens | place: USA | collected 2013
AACATAATCAATTGAATTACCATTTCTATAAGTTTCTACTGCATAAATTCTAGTTGTTAATTCATGAGGTAGATATCTTTTATTAATTTTTGATATATTTTTCATGACTTAAGGCCTTTCTTTAATTGTATTTAGGGTTAACTCAATTATACGACTTAAGTTTTTTTTTATATACAATTTGTTTCACATCAATTGTATAACAACAATTTAATTGATAGTAAATAATTTAAGAGATTGACACTTATAAAATATAGTGTATAATAATCAAGTAAGTGAGGAGATATAAGATATTATTGAGCTATCTCGGGTATTAACCTACACGAACTTTCAAAAGTACGGAGTCACGAATTAGTGATTTACCGTGCTTTTTTCTATTTTTAAATGGTAATTCACAAGAAAAGAAAGGAAGTGAATATTAGTATGGAAAAACAAGAAATTGGAAAATTTTATGCAACATCGTTTAATGATATTGTTTTTGAGTTTATTGTGTTTGATGATAATACAATAGATTGTCCTACTTTAGACTTACAAGATTATAATTATATTGAACTGAAACCAAGATTTGAATTACACGGACATAAAGTAGATGAAGAAGGTAATTTTTATGATTTTAAAAGTTATACTTATGATGTTAAGCCAAAATAACAATATAAAAATCCATTAGAATTAATTGGTAATTATGATATAGATGAAGAATTATTTGATTATTTAAAACAAAATGGAATGATTAGATCTAGTAATGACATGGCTTATCTTTATGGATTTACTGATACAAAAGGTTATGATAGTAATCCAAGACATTATGGTGTAGGTAGTTCTTATAAATTGGCAAAGAAAAAAGGCCTATATTAGTAAAGCAAAGAAAAGGACAATTAAATTAGAATAAAGCACAATAACTTATATAAAAAGTATCGTGCTTTTTATATTGTTGATAAGAAAATAGAAAAATCTGATATAATTAAATAGAAAGATAGGAAGTGATTGAATTGAATATTATTGAAGTAAAAAATCTTTCAAAAGATTATAAATATAAAGTTAGAAATGAGGAAAAAGGTTTTTTATATAATTTATTTAATGAACAAGAAAAAGTTGTAAAAGCCGTTAATAATATTTCCTTTAATGTTGAAGAAGGAGAAACAGTTGCATTTATTGGACCAAATGGTGCTGGTAAATCAACTACTATAAAAATGTTAACAGGTATTTTATACCCAACAAAAGGTGATATCAAAATATGTGGTTTAACTCCAATTAAAGATAGAAATAAACTTGCTTTTAAGATTGGAACTGTATTTGGACAAAGAAGTCAATTATTACCAAATTTACCATTAACAGAAAGTATGGAAATGTTTGGTGCAATGTATGATATGGATAAAGTTGCAATAAAGAAAAGAATAAATGAATTATCAGAATTATTTGATTTGAAAGAATTTATTAAGCAACCAGTTAGAAAACTTTCTTTAGGCCAAAGAATGCGAGCTGAAATTGCAACATCTTTAATACATAGCCCTAAAATTATATTTTTGGATGAGCCAACTATTGGACTTGATGTTGTTTCTAAAAAAAGTTTAAGGGATTTATTATTAAAGATTAATAAAGAAGAAAAAGTTACAATTTTTTTAACAAGTCATGATACTGAAGATATTCAAAGTATTTGTGATAGATGTGTAATCATAAATCACGGAAAAATAATTATTGATACTTCGACAAAACAATTAATAAGTGATTATGTTAAAAATAAAAATATAATTATAACTCCAAATGTAGAGTTTATAGAATTTCCAGAATTATCAGCTGGTATGACATATATCAAAAAAAGTAAGAATCAAGTAACAGTTGGAGTTGATACTGAAAAAATACATACTCAAAAAGCCTTACAAGAATTAATTAAAGTTTTTGATATTGATGATGTTAATATAGATAATGAATCACTTGAAAATATTATAAGGAGTATTTATGAAAAAAATTAAGTTTGCTTTTACTATCATAAAAATATTCATGAAAAATCAAATGCAAGATAGAACAAACTTAATATTAGATGTTTTCAATATGGTATCAAGGTGCTTGATTGTATTCTTATTATATGCTTATATATTTAAGTTGCAAGGTGGAAGTATTAATGGAGTAGATTACAAAACAACAATGTGGAGTATGTTTATTTATTTTTGTATTATGATTTTAAATATTAGAAGATTAGATAATGTTATAATGACAGAAGTTAAAAGTGGGAATGTTGAAATGTTTATGAATAAACCTACTAATTATTTAACAATTAGTTTTATGAAAGTAATTGGTCAAGGTATATTTTCATTCTTATTCATAAGTATCTTAGGATCTATAATTATGGCGTTATCTGTAGGTATTCCTAACTTAAATTTATCAGTTTTTATACCTACATTTATAATTACATTATTTTTAGGTCAAATATTAGGTTTATTAATATATGGAATAATAGGGCTTATGGCATTTTTTATACAGGATATACGACCAATACATTGGATAGTAGATAAATTTGTAATGATACTTGGTGGAAGTTATTTACCAATATCAATGTTTCCAAATTTTATGAAAATAATTGCTTATGTAAGTCCATTTGGTGCAATTAATTTTGCTTCAAGTACCGTGTATGATTCTTGGAATAATGAGTTTATTATGAGAATTGCATTACAATTGTTATGGATAGGTATTTTTGGTATATTAATGCACTATGTATATAAAAAATCAAAAGAAAAGGCAATGATAAACGGAGGTTAATTATGGGAAGTGTTAAATTAGCTTTATTGAATATAAAGAAAAACTTTAGAAACGAAAAAGAATTGAAAAGTTCCTTCATTATTTCAGTTGTAGGTATGGCAATAAATAATATAGCATTCCTAATATTATGGTATTATTTTGGTAAAACAATAGGAGAATTAAATGGATGGAAACCAATGGACATTTTTGGTTTATATGGTTTTGGGACTACTTCTTATGGTATTGTTGCATCATTGTTCTCTGGGATGTTTGATATTCCAAATTATATAAGTAGCGGTAATTTTGACAAGTATTTATTAACCCCAAAGAATATACTTTTAAAAGTATCAACATCTAAAATATCAACAAGTGCTTTTGGCGATTTATTATTCGGGGTTGTTTGCTTTATTATATTTGCTTTTTGGAGTAAATTAACATTAATTCAATTATTATTATCAATTTTATTAATAATAATTGCTTCTATAATTTTTTATTCATTTTCATTAATATGTATGAGTATATCATTTTATTTAATGGATGGTCATAATGTTTCACAAGGTTTATATGGAATGTTTTTAAGTAACTCTTTATATCATGGTGGAGCTTTTACAGGATTATTAAGGGTAATATTTACATTTGTAATGCCATCTTTATTGTTAGGAGCAATACCAGTTGAGATAGTAAAGAATTTATCAATTTCTAATCTGATTATGATAATATTATTAACTATATTTTGGTTTATATTATCAATTATGTTCTTTTATAAATCATTGAAGAAATATGAAAGTAACAATTTGTTTGGATTTGGAAGTTAAACAAAGTAGCATAAAAATTATTGCTACTTTTTCTATTCTTTGGTAAAACATTATTAGAAATTGATATAAAACTATAAATATTTCTAATTTGTGAGCAAAAGTTTGAAATAACTTAACCACTCGCACCATTGAGCAATCTATTCTAACTTTTGTTAGATTTAAACATATAGTATCAACTTCAAAAGAAGTTGATTTTTTGCATTTAAGAAAAGAAGAAAATAGATTTAGATGATTAAATTAAAAATAAAAGAATTACATTTTAATGAAAAATTAAAAAAAGATAGAGTTTATTTGTGATTTTTGTAATACAAAACCTACTATCTTAAATGGCAGTATCAAAAACATAGAACACACAAATTTGAACTATATTGAACCACATAGAGTTATTATTAAAGGTATTACTTTTCTAGTTTTTAATTATTCTAAAACTATATATGTTGGAAGTCTAGCAAATTCCCTAGAAATAAAATATTTAGAAAGTTTTATTAAATCAATAAAACGTATTAAAATTAAATCAACTTCTCTTAAAATGCATTTAAATAGCTAAAAAATCGTAAATTTTTAGACTAAAGTTCGTTTTTTTAACTTATTTCCATTTTCTATTTTTATTTGATATATAATCTTTTTTTCATCAATACCTTTTTTTATGATTGAATCTAATTTTTTAAATTCTTCACTATCTAAATCGATACCTTTTCTTAAATTAATTAAATTAGCATCAACTTTTCTTTGAACAGTTCTAGCATCATATTTAAATTTAGTACAAACTAATGACCAACGGTTAAAGTTAGGACATTTAGATATGTATTCCTTTGTATAATCAACAGGGACTCTATTTCTTCTAACTTCTATAGAAATACTTCATGAATCAAGGCCAAGTCTTTCTGCGGTTTCAATTAATTTATCATTATGAGTAATTCCTGAACTGATAAGTTTTCTTTGTTCTAAATTTATATGTTTCCATGTTTTTTTTATTTTCGATTTCTACTTATATCTTTATAGAAACGATATATATTCTACTATAATCAGACTTAATTCCGTTATTTATTAATAAACAGACTTCCAAATGAAAATTAACGAATTATAATTATCATACATAAAAGTAAAGAAAAAAACACTGAAATTTGATATAATGAATATGAAATCTGTTAATGTTCTTTATTCTGTTTCATGATTTCAGTGTTTTTTTTGTTGTTTAAAACAAAAAAACAAATATAATTCAAATTAAGAAAATTAAATTTAAAATTTTCAATGAATCAATAAGTAAGGAGTCAATATGAAAAGTAAAAATAATAAACAATTATTAAATCAAGACTGCACAAAAAAACATAAGCCAGTTTTATATGAATTTTTACGACCTATATTTACCTTTCTATTTAAAGTTTATTATAATCCAAAAATTATTAATAAAGAATATATACCTAAAAAAGGCAGTTGCGTTATTGCAGGTAATCATAAACATGCTTTAGATCCAATATTAGTTGATGTTTGTACTAAAAGAGTCGTGCATACTCTTGCTAAAAAGGATTTACATGATGGAAAATTTGGGTGGTTTTTTAGAACTGTTGGTACAATTCCAGTTGATTTACATGCAGAACATAATAAAGAGGCTCTTAATAGTGCGATAGAGTTTTTGAATGATGGTCATATTATAAATCTATCCCCAGAAGCAAAAAGAAATTATACAGAAGAAATATTACTACCTTTTAAATATGGTGCAGTTGTGATGGCTAAAAGAACTAATAGTAAAATCATTCCTTACTCTATTACTGGTGATTATAGATTTAGAAGTAAAAACTTGAAAATAGTTTTTGGTAAACCATTAGACATTTCAAAATTAAGTGTAGAAAAAGCCAATGAGTTACTATATAAAAAAGTAAAAAACTTGATATTAGATAACAGAAAGTAGTGTGAATTATAAATATGAGAAGTAAGGTTAAAACCAAATGGTGTAGTTATTATGATGGTGTTAAAGAACATTTAGATTATCCAGATATTTCGTTATACGAATTATTAGAACAAAATGCTAATAATCATTTGGATAATATAAGTTATAATTATTATGGTACTAAAAAAACTACAAAGAGTTTTTAAAACAAATTGATGATTGTGCTAGATCTTTTAAACAATATAATGATGTTGTTAGTATTTGTATGCCAAATACACTAGAAGCAATTATAAGTTTTTATGCTTTAAATAAAATCGGTGCAATTGCTAATATGATTCATCCATGATTAGCAGAGCCAGAAATAAAATATTTTGTTAATTTTTCTAAAAGTAAATATATTATTACAATAGACATTGCTTTCAATAAGATTAATCATATATTTAAGGAAACTAAATTAAAAAATATTATACTAGTTTCTGTTGGTGATTCAATGCCTTTATATATGAAAACTTTATACCAAATTACAAAAGAAAGAAAAATTAAATTAGAAGATAATAATTCTATAATTAGTTGAAAAAATTGCTTATAATGAATTGATAAAGGAGGAACAAGCCAAACATGAGAAAAAATAAATTAACCTTTCTGCTCATTCATCCAGAAATATCTAGAACAAAATATAATTTTGTTGGTATTATTGAAAATGAGTGTTTGGAACTAGAATATATTTCTAGTATGTTAAAAGAAAAAGGTCATAATGTATATTTATATGATGGTCAAGTGGAAACTAGTAGTGTTTCTAGTATAATTAAAAAGTATAAACCAGACGTAGTTTATGTTTGTGGTAGAACTAGACAAGAAAACTTTATGCTTGAATATTGTAAAAATGCTAAAGAATATAATAAAAAAATTATAACTATAATTGGAGGACTTCATGCCCAGTTATGTTATGAACGAATGTATAAGAATCAAGTAGATTATATATTAACTACATTTGATATTTTTAAAATATTTGATATTATTGATTATTCAATATATGGTAAGAAATTAGATATATCAAAAATTGATGGTATTTGTTATAAAGAAAATGGAAAATGGTATAAAAATAAATCAGTTCCATTTGATATAAATAAATTGCCACTTCCAGATAGAAATTATTTTTATAACCACCCTAATAATTATAGATATTTAGAATTAGAACATTCTGCTTGGGTAAGAACTGCTTATTGTTGTCCTTATCGTTGTAAATTTTGTGAAAGAAATAGGATGAATTCTGGTAAATATATAGGGAGAAATATAGAAGATGTTGTAAATGAAATTGAAAATATAAAAAGCGATAATATTTATATTGTTGATGATGATTTTTTATTTGATGAAGAAAGACTTAGAAAATTTTTATCTCTCATAAAGAAGAAAAAAATTAAAAAGAATTATATTTGTTATGGTAGATCTGATTTTATTACATCTCATGAAGATTTAATGAAAGAATTAAAAGGTATTGGTCTTTATTATGTACTTGTAGGTTTAGAAGCAATTAATGATAATCATTTAAAAGATTATAATAAAAGGTCTAGTATTCACAATAATATCAAAAGTATTGAAATATGCAATAATCTAGGTATTAATATTATGGGTATGTTTATAGTAGATTTAGATTTTACTAGAAAAGACTTTAAAGATTTATATAAATGGGTTAAAGAACATAACTTAAAACATGTAGCGATATCTATCTTTACCCCAGAAATGGGACTTGAAAATTTTAGTCAATATAAGGATCTAATGATAACAGATAATCCATCACATTTTGATTATTTACATTTAGTTGTTAAACCAACTAATATGAGTGTAAAAAGATACTATTTCAATTATTATATTTTACTAATTAAACTATTTTTAAAAGCAAAAAAAGATGGTGTTTATGATTTTATAGATTATGGTGACTATATTAAATCATTTATATCTAATATGTTTAAAAAGAGGAGTAATGATGATGAGTAAGAATATTAAAGAAAATAGAAAAGAACAAAAAAATAATGAAGTTAAAAAGATTATACCTAGTAAATTAGAAAATGCATTTTATCCAATTGTTTATAATACTTTTGGTAAAATGATACCTAAAAATATGACACCTAATCAAATGACTTTAATAGGAGCTTTAGGCGGACTATTTGGAATTATATGTGCATTCTTATCAAAATTCAACACATTGTTTTTGATAGGTACGATAATAGGATTATTAACACATATTATTTGTGATGATTTAGATGGTTATATTGCTAGAAAAAGAAATATGTCATCAAATGCAGGTGCATTCTTTGACTTGCTTACTGATATATTACATATTACATATTTATTAATAGCATTATCTTTTTCTGGAATTGCTAGTTTTGAAGTAACTATATTTTTAGTTCCAGTATATGCATTATTAATGTTTACAGCTATGAATTATATTAGATATTTAAATGAATTTCTATTTCCTAGATTAGGACCTATTGAAACCCACTTATTATTTATAGCAATTTGTATCTTGGGTATGATATTTGGTACAGAGCCAGTATTTGAATTATGTAATTTTAAATTTAAAATTGCTGATATTATATTTATTGTTGGTGGAATACCAATGTACTATGAAATGATAAGATTACAAATAGGGTTATTTAGAAGATTAAGTGTAAAAGATAATGAAAAATAAAAACAACGATTATATTTATATTGTTTTGGTCAAGGCATTAACTGGTCTTGGAAAATTTGCTAGGAGGTTTTCTAAATATGAATATACACATATTGCAGTTTGTATGAATAAAAATATTGATGATTTTATTACTTTCTCAAGGAAAAAGCATTATACCCCTTTTAATTCTGGATTTATGCATGAAACTTTAGATTGTTATGCTTTTGGGAATAATGAAAAGATAAAATTAAAAATATTTAAATTGCCAGTAACAATAGAAAATAAAAAAATAATTGAACAATATATTAAAAAAGTTGCTAATGATAATGAATACATATTTAATCTTTATTCAATGGCAACGATGTCATTATTTCATGGATTTAGAATCTATAAAGCACATAATTGTATGTCTTTTGTTTCAAAAATATTGAAGTTATCAAAATCTGTAAATATGACTAAAAAATATTATAAATATAGTATAAAAGATATTGATATACTATTATCAGATTATAAATATAAGGAAGAATATTTTTATAAAACGAAAATCCAAAATAAAGATTATATGGATAAGGTAAGTTTTATTAGTAATGTTGGTATGTTTTTTAGATTAAATGGAAAACTGCTATATAGAATTTTCAGCAAAAGAGGATTGATAAAAAATGAAGAATAATTTACCAGAAATAAGAAGAAAAAAATTAAAAGAATTATTAAATTCAAAAAAAATAGTTAGAGTTATGGAAGTATCTAATGGTCTATCTGGTTTAATAGTAGAAAATACAAAAGTTTGTAATAAAGAATATGATGCCATGTGGCTAAGTTCTTTGTGTGATTCAACTTTAAAAGGAAAACCAGATAATGAAGTTGTTGATTTTTCAAGTAGAGTTAAAACTATTGAAGAAATATTTGAGGTTACTACCAAGCCATTAATTGTTGATGGTGATACTGGTGGTAAAACAGAACATTTTGTATATAATGTTAAAACTCTTGAAAGACTTGGTGTATCTGCTATTATTATTGAAGATAAAAAAGGATTAAAGCAAAATTCTTTACTTGGTGATTCTGCAGTACAGATATTAGAAGATAAGGAAGTATTTGCAAATAAAATTAAGCAAGGTAAAAATGTCTTACAAACTGATGATTTTATGATTATAGCAAGAATTGAGAGCTTCATTGCTGGTAACGATTTATCTGATGCTTTAGATCGTGCTTATTACTATGTTGAATCTGGTGCAGATGGTATAATGATTCATAGTTACAAAAATGATGGTAAAGAAATAATAGAATTCTTAAAATGCTTTAGAGAAAAATATCCTAATATCCCTGTTGTTCTTGTGCCTACGACTTATTCAAGTTATACAGAAACAGAACTTTATAATAATGGTGCTAATATAATTATATATGCTAATCATTTGTTAAGAAGTGCTTATAAAAATATGGTTAATGTTGCAAAAAAAATTTTGAAGGATGAAAGATCTTTAGAAGCAAGTGAAGAATATTGTGTTTCAATGAAAGAAATATTAGGACTAATTGGTGATGACAATGATTAATGCTAAGGATTTTTATAACACTTTAGTTAGTAATAATTTTGATTTTTTTACTGGAGTACCAGATTCACTATTAAAGGAATTTTGCTTGTGTATAAATGATTTATCTAATAAGAATCATATAATAACTGCTAATGAGGGAAATGCGGTTGCCATTGCTAGTGGTTATAATATAACAACTTCAAAATATGGTGTTGTTTATATGCAAAATTCTGGACTAGGTAATATAGTAAATCCACTTTTATCTTTAAGTGATGAGAAAGTTTACAAAATACCAATGTTATTTATTATAGGTTATCGTGGTGAGCCTAATGTTAAAGATGAGCCACAACATATAAAACAAGGTGAACTAACTTTACCACTTTTAGATACTTTAGAAATTAAATATTTAATACTAAGTGAAGATTATCAAAAACAAATAAAATATTGCTATGACTATATAAAACAGACTGATAAACCAATAGCACTTGTAGTAAAAAAAGATTCTTTTTCTAAATATAATAAAGAATTTGATAATAATAACACAAATTTACTATCGAGAGAAGATGCACTTAATACTATTATTGATAATTTAGGACAAAATGATTTTATCGTTTCTACTACTGGCAAAACATCTAGGGAAATTTTTGAAATAAGAGAAAAGAATAATTCTAACCATTCTAATGACTTTTTAACAGTTGGATCAATGGGACATACTTCATCTTTAGCATTTGGTATAAGTTTAAATACTAATAAGAATATCTTTTGTATTGATGGTGATGGAGCATTTATTATGCACATGGGAGGACTTGCAGTAGCAATTCAAAATGCTAAAGATAATTTTAAATATATTTTAATAAATAATGGTTGCCATGAATCAGTTGGAGGAGAGCCAACTATTGCTTATAATATAGATATTGAAAAAATTTTATTAGGATTTGGATTTAAAAGAGTTTATATAGTAGATAATAATAAAGATTTAATTTCAGCCATTGAATATCAAAAGAAAAATAGTAAAATTGCAATAGTAATTAATGTTAATGCTAAGTCCAGAAAAGATTTAGGTAGACCAACAACTACCCCAATTTATAATAAAGAACAATTTCAAGAAAAGATAAGGTGTAATAATGAAAGCTATAATATTTAATTCTGGTATTGGTAATAGGATGGGCTATCTTACAAAGAATAACCCAAAATGTATGGTTAAGTTATATAATGGCGAAACCATCTTTGAAAGACAAATAAGAATTTTAAGTGAGTGTGGGATTAAAGATTTTATTATCACAACTGGACCTTTTAAAGAACAATTGGAGAAAATAGCAAGTAAATATTCAAAATTAAATTTTAAATTTGTCGCTAATCCAGAGTATAGAACAACTAATTATATTGTATCTATGAATTATGCTTATGATTTTATGAATGATGATATGTTATTGTTACATGGTGACTTAGTATTTAATAAAAATCTAATAGAGAAAATTTTAAATAATAAAAATGAATCTATTTGTTTATTTAATGAAGTAAAAGAACTTCCAGAAAAGGACTTTAAAGGTAGGTTTAAAAATAATATATTAAAAGAAGTTTCGGTAAATATATTTGATTCAGATTGTCTTGCTTTTCAACCATTATATAAATTAAGTAAAAATGATATAACTGAGTGGAAAAATAAAGTTAGAGAATTTGTAAATAATGGTATTGTTAATGTGTATGCAGAAAATTCATTGAATGAAATAACAGATAAGATTAGTATTTGTGGTATGTCTTATAAAGATGATTATATTGATGAGATTGATAATGAACAAGATTATAATAGAGTTTCTAATGAAATAAAATATTTTGATTATAGAGAACAAACAATAGAAAATACTGATGACTTTATATCTGTTTTGAAAAAATATATTGTAAATGGTGAAAATATATTTGTTGTATGTGGTAACAAATTAAAAGATAATTTATTAAATAGTTTTACTGATATAAATACTAATATAGTTATATTTAGTGAATTTACTTCTAACCCTAAGTATGAAGAAATTAAAAGAGGTATTGAATTATTCAAAAAATCAAATTGTAATAAAATAATTTCTATTGGTGGTGGTAGTACAATAGATGTTGCAAAATGTATAAAATTATTTTCAACTTTAGATAATAAACAAGATTTTTTAATTAATAAGTTTAATTATAATAATATTATTCATATTGCTATACCAACAACTTCTGGTACTGGAAGTGAGTCAACAAGTATAGCGGTAATTTATTATAAAAATAAAAAATTATCTATTGATCATGGATCTATACTACCACAAGTTGCAATATTGGATTATAACTTTTTAATAACTTTATCAGATTATCAAAAGAAATCAACATTATTGGATTCATTATGTCAAGCAATAGAATCTTATTGGTCTAAAGGTGCTAATAATGAAAGTAAACAATATGCTATTAAGTGTATTAATTTAATTTTAGATAATTATAAACTATATTTAAAAAATGATATTTTTGCTTTAAAAAAAATGTTATTAGCATCTAATTATAGTGGTAAAGCAATTAATATATCAAGAACAACAGCACCACATTCAATGAGCTATAAACTAGCTTCATTGTATAACATAAGTCATGGTCATGCAGTTGCTTTGTGTTTAATACCATGTTGGAATCTATTACTAGATAAATCTAAGGCTGATAACGAATTAAATGATAAACTAGAATCATTATCAAAAATGTTAAAACAAAATAGCATAATTGAAAGCATTAATTATATTGATGATTTCATTAATGAATTAGATTTACCTAAAATTAACATTAACGAAGATGATTTAAGTGCTCTTGTAGATTCAGTGAACATTGAGAGAATGAGTAATAATCCTATTATTTTTGATAAAAAAGAATTATATAAATTATATAAATTAATAAAGTAGGCTCAAATTCAAAGGTAAATGCAACCTTTAGTATGATTTTACATAACTAACAAATAAAGAATAACTTTATTTGTATTAAAATTATATCAGAAAAGTGTAAGTCAAGGGTAAAATGAACTTCAAGCCCTTGACTTACTTTAGTTTTGAGCATAGAATACATGGCATAAGATGTACATTTTGGAAATATTCTTCTTAAAAGTTCATGATTAACTTCACAGGCTCCTTTTTCAAAAAAACTTGATGGATGACAATAAAATATTTGAGTTCTTTTTCACCAGTATTTAAATCAAATTCGATTTCAGTCGGATTAGAAAACTCACTTCCATTATTGGTTAAAAGCAAAATAAATAGTTATTTGAATTTATCAATACCAAGGATATCTTGTAGATTATTAAAAATATCAATAACTGATTGGGCATCATTATGTTCTCTAATAAAAGTAAGAATAAAATAACAATTAACAAAGTGTATAGTTAATAAAACTTTACCACCTTTTTTCCTTCAATAGTATCTATTTTTACAATAGGAGTATCAGAATTTTCTTACATATATTTTTCAAAATCTTCATAAGTTCTATTTTCTAAACAAATTTTATCAACTTTATATACAGTAACATTTTTTATTCTTTGTCTAAATCTAACTTTTCTTGGTAAATCAATATTTCTTACTTCTAATAACCCCAAATCAATTAATTTATAAATTTTATTTTCATAGTGCATAATTTTATTCTTATTATTTATAACTGCATGATGAATTGATTGACCATGTTTCTTTTATTAGTGGTGTAAGAATAGAGTTTAAGTAATTAATCTCATCTTGATCTATAATAATACCAGAACGTGACTCCTTTAAGTTTCTTCATATTCATTTTGCACATAACTAGCAACATAAAAATGTTTTGATAAAGTGCATTGATTTCTTTTTTTATAACCATTACAAACATAAGGCGTTTTATTTAGAATAGGATATTTTTCTTAAATAAATTCATTACAATTCTTAAGATCAAAATTTTTTCCTCTATTAGAACAAGTCCTTCTATATAAAAAATTATTAAATTTTCTACCTACAGAACCAGTATTTTTAGTTATATAATGATTTTTAATTTCTCTCGAAATACAAGAACAATGTTTATTAACATTTCTTCCTATTTGTTTTAATGAAATATTATTACTTAAATTATTTTCGATAGTGGTGTATCTATCATTTCTAGTAAGATGCATTATAATTAACTCCTTTCCAAATCTATAAGCACTATCGATAGGTTATTATAAAGTTTTATGACTTAAATGCAACTTTTTATTAAAGTGGGGTTGCATTTATAAAAAAATCTCAGAATCAATAAAATAGTTTAAAATCGCATTGTTATTTTAAAAAATGTATATTAGTCAATGATGTGAAAGACAATTTTTATTTACATTTTTCATAATTTGCGGTATAATATACACAATTTAAGGGGGAATAAAAAATGACAAATATTATAGATTCTGGTAATCGTTTTGGTAATATGAATGGTAGCTGCTTTTCGGGAGATTTTACTAAGGAAGAAAAGAGAAAATTATTTTGGGAACATCGTAAATTGATGGGCGAGGCTTATGGTTTTGATCCACATAAGATGTTTATGGCAGATCAAAAGGATAAAACTGGTTCTTATTTCGAAATTACTGAGGATTATGTTAATGAAAATCCTAACGGTTGGACTGATATTAGTGAGGATATATTGATTATTACAGATAAAGTTCCAGGTGTTGTTATTGGTCATCCTGTTGCTGATTGTCCAGTTGTAATGGTTGAGGATGTTAAAAATGGCTTTGTTGCTGTTGCACATTGTAGTGCTGACTTAATTGATAAACATATGCCTTATATGGCTTATCAAGCTTTAAAGGAAGCATATGATTCAAATGATGACAATATTATCGCATTTGTTAGTGCTTGTGCCGGGCCAGAGTGGAAGTATGATCAATATCCTAAGTTTGCGACTGATAGTCATATATGGGATGGTGCTATAATTGAAGAAAATGGTGTATTTAAAATAGATGTAAGAAAGGCTATAAAAAAGCAATTAACTGGTTTAGATATTAGATTTAATTATGATGATACTATTACGAATCCAAATTATTATTCTAATAGCGCTGCTAGTCCATACGGTGGAAATGATCGAACTAAATATGGTCGTAATTTTGCAGGAGTTTTTTACCCAGATGATAGTCTTTCTATTGAAAACAACAGTGATATTAAGAAGTTTATAAAATAATAGCTAAATTTTAGACTAAAGTTTGTTTTTTAACGAACTTTTTTCTTTTATGACTTACTTAGAAATATTTCGTGAATCAAGGTCAAGTCTTTCTACGATTTAAATTAATTTATCATTATATAAGGTTCTAAATCTATAATTTTTCTTTTTTTAAATTTATATAATTTCATTTTTTTAAGTTTTAAATTTTCTTTATATCTATATAGAAACGATACAATCATACCTAATTACTTTACATATTAATAAACAAGTATTAAAATGAAAATTAATGAAAGTGAAAAAACTTGAATTTTTTTCTAAATATAAAAGAATGGTATATAATGTACTTGTGAGGTGCCTATATAAAACAACTATAGGGATTGATAGTTTTGGTAATAAAGAACTGAAAGAATATTTATTCTCTTTAAAAGAAAGAAGAAAATAATAGACTATAAACAAAAAATTAAAGAATGTAATTTAAAAGGAGACTCTTAAAACTAAACATTAAAGTTTTTAATATAAACAGCTTACCTAGAAATATGACGAACTTAGATTTAATAGATGCATATTTAAATTATATAGAAGTTCACCAATATCAAAATAAGAAGCAATTATAATTAATGAAAGGATGAAATAAATAATGTTAAAGTATGAAAATGATAATTATATTCTTTATTATGATAAATGTGATTTAAAATATTTAGAAAAATAATTATAAAATTATATAATAATCTTAATGATTATAAAGAAAATATTACTAACTCATTTAAAAAAAATTTTTTAGATGGAAACAGTGCAGAAGAAAGACAATATGAATCTTGGATGATTGCAAATACTGAAGATGGTAATATAAATATGCTGTCATTAGATTTAGTAAAGCAAATTGAAGGCTTTGAATTATATACAGAAGAAGAGTTTTGCTATAATATAGCTCATGAATTTACTCATATATGCCAACAGGAAATAAAATCAGATAGCCCAGGTTGGTTCTGGGAAGTTCTAGCGACTACATTAGGTAATCCAGAATGCCAAAGAGAAACAAATGATAAATTTACATTAGATGATTTAAATAATAATTTTGATAAGATTGATGGCTATAGTGCAGTCTATAAAATAGGAAAGTATTTATTTGAAAATTATGATAAAGAATTTATTTTAGAATTAACTCATGATAATGAAAAATTAAAAATGATTGTAAGTGATGTTATTCTAAATCTAAATACAATAAAAAAGCATTAGAAAGAGAGTGTTAATATTATGGAACATGAAATATTAGATTTATATGATGATAATTTCAATAAATTAGATAAAACAATCATAAGAAGAGTTGATGAAATACCAGAAGGTGCAAATATAATGCAATCATATATATTAATAAAAAATAACAATAAAATATTATTAGAACAATTTACAGAAAGGAACAACTATAAATGGGGCTTACCAGGAGGTCACGTAAAAGCAAAAGAAACACCAGAACAAGCCCTAAATAGAGAATTAAAAGAAGAACTAAACATCACTAATATTTTGTATAATAAAATAGAAACCATAAAATTTCCATATAATAAATATATATTCAACGTATATTATTCAAAAGAGAAAATGAATATTAATAAATCAAAACTTCAAAAAGAAGAAATAGTTCAAATTAAATGGTTTAGTAAAGAAGAGATAAATACATTAATAAAAGAAGAACAAATTCCTAGAGGGTATGCCTATATCCTAAATAAATATTTAAATTAGTATAAATTTGATTTACAAAAAAGGTGCTATAATCAGAACATATTTCAAATAACGAAGAAAAAGGACTATTAATTTAACTTCTTGTCTTAGTGATGTTTCCGGTTAGCGAAAGGAAATGGCAATGTTTTATAAATGAACCTTTGAGTTTTATCGTATATCTGCGTTAAAGATATGAGTGCATAGAAATTCTATGAATTAAGGTGGTACCACGGATTTATATTAGTCCTTATTTTATAGAATTTCTTTTTTAGTTTAGGAGGAAAAATATGCCAAATTATATTACTAAAAAAGAAAATTGAATTTATTTGAGAATTCAGTAACACTTCAACAACAATAATAAATGGTAATATAAGAAAAATTAATAGAATTAGTAAATTATACATATAACCACATACCACGCAGAATAATTATTAAATGTATAATATTTCTTGTGTTTAACTATTCAAAAGCTAACTAATCATAATTTGTAAACAAATCAAATTTGTGTTATCATATTATATGTTTTAAATAAATATGTATCAAAAAATAAAATTAAGAAAATTAGGGGGATAAATATGAAATACAATAATATAACGGAAAGTGACTTAAAAGGTGAAGTAGATTATTATAATAGACATTTTGATAGATTTAATTCAAAAAATATGGAATATATAAATAAAGGTCTATGCGCAGAAATATATTCAGATGATGAACAAATATTTAAAAAGTACTTTCCACTAACACCACGTACTTGTAGATTGAAAGAAAATGTATTTGATATTTTAAAAGATATAAATAACCATCATTTTATAGAATTATATGAAATTTATAACAGAAGTAATCAAATTGATTTATATAAGAGTATTTGTGATGAACATGAATTTATAGTATCAGCATACACTGCTAAATATTATAAAGATAATTCAGTAAATGCTCTTTTAGAAGATAAGAATTATTTATTAGAAAATTTTTGTGAATTAGAGAAATTGTTTGAAGAATTAACAAAGAATAATATCTGCACAAATGATGTTAAAAGAGACAATTCAATATTAGGTAAAAATGGGATAGTTATAATTGATCCAGATTTATTTTATATCGTTGATTCATCTGATGCTTTTTTAAGACAGATGAACAAGAAAAATTTATTTGAATTATATAATAGTATTCTTATTAATTCTCTTGAAGATGATATTTATTATCAAAAGAATGCTAATATTATAAGATCGTTATTAGAAAATATTAAAATAACTGGAAAAACAGATGTAACTCATGAAATTTCTAAGACACTAAAATATGTCAACAAACCAAAAGAACTTTTTAAATAATAAAATAGTAAAGTATGCTATACTTAATATATTAAAGATTAAGTATAGAGGCGTTATATGAAATGTAATAAGTGTGGAGAAGAAAATAAAGATGATTCTGTTTTTTGTGGTATATGTGGAAATAAGTTAGAAAATAGTACAACTAATATAAGTATTCCAGATACAATTTATTGTACAAAATGTGGTAGAAAAATAGAATCATGTTATAAGATATGTCCAAATTGTAAAAGTGCAGTTCATTTTAAAATAGAGAATATGCCACCAGAAAAACAAAATCAAGAAGAACAATCGGTAAGTGAAAAACAAACAGAAGAAAATAGTGGGGGAACAATTTTTGTAATAATTTACATTATATGCTTACTATCATTTTTTTTCTCAGGTTCAATTCTAGGACTTCTTGCATCAATTATAGTAATAATTACTGCTAAAATAAATTGTCCCAATAGTAATATTGTAAAAACTTTATTTTGGATAACCATAATTATAATTCTCATAATATTTTCTATAATTGCAGCATTTATAGAAGCATGTGGATCTTGTGGATGATAGGAGTCTAGTATGTTTAATACTAATTTTTCATTATATGTAATAATGCTAATACTATCATTAATTAGTAATGTTATTGTAGTCTTATGCATTTATAAAAAATATAATTTAACGACAGATGAAACAATAGGAGCACTTGTATATGAAAATATTGGGATAATCTTTGGTGCAAAGGTTTTAACTTATCTAGAAAACACGAACTTATATAAAAACTTTGATTTTTTAAATATAGGATTTACTTCTTATGGAGCACTACTTGGAGCATTCATTTGCCTTTTTATATTTAAAATTCAATTTAAAAAGAAAGCAAAAGATATTTATTATACTTTCTTGCCATCCATTCCATTAATGTATGCTATTGGAAAAATAGGCTGTTTTTTAGTGGGATGTTGCTATGGAATGAAATATAGTGGACCTGGTAGTATAATATATAATTATTCAAGTATTGCTCCTAAAAATACAAGCCTTTTCCCAGTTCAAATCTTAGAAACATTAATATTTACTTTAATATTTATATACACGATAAAAAAGACAATAAAAAATAGATTTAATAACAAAGAATTAGGAATATTTATAATATTATGTGGAACATCAAAATTTTTATTAGATTTTTTAAGAATGAAAACAACTAGTAATATTTTCTCAACAAATCAACTATTAAGTTTAGTTTTTATATTTATAGGAATATTTATATTTATAAAATATTTAAAAGAAGAAAATGATTAGTAAAAAATCATTTTTATTTTGCCATAATATTCTAATTTTCTATATAAATAAAAGTAAAAAAATGTTATTATAGAAAGTAATTTTAAAAGGGAGTGATTATATGTTTGATAAATTAAAGAAAGATTTATATTTTAAGAAAGCAAATATAATTTTTAGAAATGGTATCTTAAACAAAGAAATAGAACCATTTAATGATGATTTTTATAATGAATTAGCGAAAACATATATTTTTGGTTTACCAGTATCAATTCATATTAAGTATTTAAAACCAAATCGTCCTCCCGGAAAATGTTTTGAAAGAAGCTTATACATGTTTTTAGCACAACCATCATCAATTCTTGTAAGAGGAAATATAAAAACATTAGAATATAAGTATGGAAAAGAAAATTCAAGACATGGTTGGATAGAAATGGATGATTATGTATATGACCCAACATCATTATATAAATATAAAAAAGACTTATATTACAAAATCTATGAGCCAACAGATATTACTAAAATAACAACAGAAGATTATATAAAAGAAAATAAAGAAGAGTATTATAAAACAAAGAAGACATTAGAAGACTACTTACCAGATGGAGATAATAGAATAGATTTATATTCCCTAATTCCAATTTTAGAAGAAATTGTTTTGTTGATAAATGATGAAACCTTTAATAAAGAAATAGAAAACTATTTTAAATTAATTAAATATAATAAAGACACATTTGAAGAAGAAATAGAAAAAATATTTCAAAAAAAAATGGATTCTAAGAAAAGAGGTTAGGTATGAAAGAATATTTGCAAGAAAAAGAATATTGCACATTTTTAGATGATACAATAAGTAAAGGGAAAGAAACTAAATAAAGGCAAGTAATTAGTTTTAGTTAGAAGAAATTATAAGTAATATATGGAAAAAATAAATATAAAAGATATAAATATAAATTCATTACAACGCCTTGCAAATCAGGGAAGTAAAAGTATAACTTATACAGATGGTAATACTTGCTACAAAGTATTAACTGGATTATATACTGACGAAAAGAAAGTTTTAGAAGATAAGTTTCAAGAATTATCTTCTCTTCATATAGATAAGGTTTTAATGCCAAAAGATTTAATAGTAAAAGATGGATTATTAGAGGGATATACAATGGATTATTTCAAAGACTCTAAAAACCTATCCGACTTTTATTCAACAAGATTTTATAATATTAAAGATTTATTTGAATCATTAAAAGAAGCCAGCAAAATATTAAGAAAAATACATGATAGTGGAATAATATATCAAGACTTAAGTTTTGAAAATATTTTAATAAATAAAGATAAAGAAATAAGATTTTGTGATATAGATGGTTGTTCATACAAATATTATAATGCTCCATTTATTTCACTACTTCTAAAGTGTTTTCTATTAGATTATAGAAAAGAAAAAGTTTATCTATCAAAAGATTTAGATAAACTATCAATGTTAGTATCTTTTTATGATATTATTTTTGACGAAGAAATAAATCATATTTCTAAAAGACAATATAAAGAACTATCAAATAATGTAGTCACATTAAAAGAATCAAGAGAACTATTTGAAACTCTATTAAATAAAAAATCATTACTAACAACTTTACCATATTTAGATGAAATAATTGATGATAGTGATGACTACATAGTAGATAGAGAAAAACTTCTAACTTTAAAAAGAAAAATATTTAGATTCTAGTATTTAAAGTAATTATATAAATTATGTTATACTAAATAAGAGGTATTTTATGGATAAGAAAATAGAAAATATAATGTCTATTATGGATAATATTGAGTATGGTTTTAAAGATGAAAACGGTAATAATATTATTTATGACACAGAAAAATGGGATAATAATTTTAATGATTTTTATTACTTACAAACAAGTGATGAACTATTAAAATCTAAATGTGGTGTTTGCTGGGACCAAACTGAACTAGAAAGAGAATTATTTAAAGACACGAAATATAAATATGAAACATATTTTATTTATTTAAAAGATGAAGATATGCTCCCATCACATACATTTTTAATATATCAAGATAATAACTATTATTACTGGTTTGAACACTCTTGGAATAAGTATAAGGGAATTCACAAATATAAAACAAAAGAAGAACTATTGCTAGATGTAAAAAATAAATTTATAAATGAAAATAATTATGTCTCAAAAGGTGCAAGTCTTTATATATATAGCTATAAAAAACCTCCATATCATATTAAATGTATGGACTTTTATAACTATATAACAAGAGAGAAAAAAATAGATTTATAAAGGAAGAGACAATATGACTAAAGAAGAAAGACTAGAAAGAGCAAGAAAATTTTGTAAAGAAGTAAAACTCCTTGCAAAAGAATATGATTTACCATTCTTTTTAGTAACAGATGGAGCAAGTATAACATCAAATAATAATTGCGAAGCTGTAAGAGTTGCTAGAAAAAATCATATTGAATGGGAAAAAGAACAGGGATTTAACCCAAATGAAGATTGGAGTAGAGAAGATGAAAGATAAATATATAGAATTTGCTAAAAAAACATTTGAAGGCAATGCCCTAGACATCATTCTAAATCAAATAGATTTATTTTATAGAGAAGATAAAAAGGTTGAAAAGAATAAATACACTGAAGGAGAAAATGTTTACTTAGAAAAAGGAACATTTATTCATGGAATATTTCCTGGAAAAGAAGTATTTGACTATACTGTAGAAAATGGTTTTATTGCTATTGAGTTTAGTGACTCAAAAAGAGCAAATAAAATCAAAAATAGTGTTGGAATGTGGAATTTACAAAAAGATTCATATCTTAAAGACTACATTTATAACTATAGTGGTTTCACAATAACTTATACAATTGGAAGAGGTCCAGAATCAAAACTAGTATCAGAGTTAGTTCCATATCATAAATTTGATGAAGTAACAGAAAAAATAAATGATTTAGAAAGTGTTTGGCAGTATTGGGGTAATAAGACAAAAGAAGTGAGTTTTATTCCGAGTTTAGTATCAAATAAAAGACAAATTGCATTTATTCTAAATATGAAAAGTGAATATGCTAAAGAACTAATAAAAGCTGATGTTTGGAATACAAATCTTGATGAACAAACATTAAAAACATTCTTAGATTATAGATATTATGAAAAGTTTCTTGATGAAAGATTTAATAGAACTCCTGAAACAACAGATAGAGAGTCAGCAATTATATTTGGATTACCAAAAGAACTAATTGAAGGAGTTTTAGTTGGAAGACAAATAGAACAAGATGAAGAAAAACTTAAATATATAAAAAATAAATTAAAGGATAGTTACATCTGTAATTTAGATGGAAAAGTAATAGTAGGTAATAAGTAATAAAATTTGTTATAGGAAATGGTGAATATATGGAGTATTTTGAGACAATTTTAAATAATGCAATAAAGAGATGTGAAAATATAAATGTCTATGATGAAGCTTATTGTAAAGGATTTTCAAGTATCTACCCATTCTCAACAGAAAATATTTCAGGATATATTGATAACTTCAATCTAGAGAAAAAAAGCCTACTAACAGTAGGTTCATCAGCAGATCAAGCCTTGAATGCAATATTAAAAAATTGTAAAGATATAACTATATTAGATATAAATCCATATACAAAATATTATTATTACTTAAAGTCAAGTGGAATAATTGAACTATCAAAAGAAGAATTCTTAAGATTTTTTAGATATGAAGATTATCCGAAAACATTTAAAAAAAATAAAGAAGTATTTAATAAAGAAACTTATAATAAATTAAAAGAAACATTAAGATGTCTTGATTATGAATCATATCTCTTCTGGGATGAGTTATTAAGTACTTATAAAGGTGAATATATTAGAAATAAATTATTTTCTCTAGACGAAGAAAAAACACATATCCTAGAAAATATCAACCCATATTTAGATGATGAAAATTATAAAGAACTAAAAAGTAAAATAAAAAAAGTAAATCCAGAATTCATAATAGGAAATATCTTTAAAACTGATATTGATAAAACATTTGATAATATTTGGTTATCTAATATAGGAACATATATTTCTAGACATTATCTAAAAATAATGACAGATAAAACTAGTAATTTATTAAATGAAGATGGCATTCTTCTAATAAGTTATTTATATGAAACAGTAAAAGATTCTAAATATCAAGAAGATTGGAATTTAATTTATGATTTAGAAAAGACTCTAAGTATATTAAAAGAGTATCATCCAGAATTTATTTCTTTTATTGGTGTAAAAGGATTAAAATTTAATGATGAAAATATAAAAGATTCTGTATTAGTATATAAAAAGAATTAGTAAAAGGAGAAACTATGCAAAGATTAGATAAGATAATTAGTAGTCAAACATCTCTTAGTAGAAATGATGTAAAAAAATTAATAAAAAAGTGCTTAATCAAAGTAAATGGTAAAATAGTTGATAAAAGTAATATTCAAGTAGATGAGTTAAATGACATAATTACTATTGGAGAAGAGCAACTTCATTATAAAAAATATGTTTACTTAGTATTAAATAAACCAAAAGGTTATGTAAGTGCAACAACTGATGAAAGAGAAAAAACAGTAATCAATCTATGTCCAGATGAATTTTTAAATAGAAATTTATTTCCAGTAGGAAGACTTGACAAAGATACAACAGGTTTAATGATTATCTCAGATGATGGTGATTTTGCACATAACATATTATCACCTAAAAAACATGTTTCAAAAAAATACTATGTAGTGTTATCAGGTGATTTATCTACTGCTATGGTAGATGATTTTAAAAATGGTATTAAATTAATTGATGGAGAATGTAAAAGCAGTACTTTAGAAATAATTGATAAGAGAAAATGTTATGTAACTCTAACAGAAGGAAGATACCATCAAATTAAAAGAATGTTTGGTTGCTACGGACTAGAGGTATTAGAATTAAAAAGAATAAAAATTGGGAATTTAGAATTACCAAAAGAATTAGAAGAAGGAAGTTGTCGAGAACTAACCCAAGAAGAATTAAATAGTATTACAGAAAAAGAGGAAATAGCATGATTAAAAGATTAATTTTTGATATTGATAATACTATAATTACTGGAGTAGATTTTAAAATTAATATAGAAAAAGCTCTAAGAGAATATGGAATTAATGATTTAGAAAAACTAAAAATATATTTAAATAACATAAAAGAGTATGAAAAGTGTCATAAGTCTTATGAAAAAGATAGTTACTTATCATTCTTTAGCAAAAAGTTAGATGTTTCATTAAATGAAGATTTTTTAAAACTTTTATTTTTAAATTTAAAAAACGCAGTACCAAAAGATAATAAGAAAGTAGAATCTCTAATTAGAAGCTTATACAATGACTATGAGTTAGTACTACTTTCGAATTATTTTGAAGAGTCTCAAAGAAATAGATTGGAATCTATGAATATTAATAAATACTTTTCCGAGTACTATGGAGAAAGTATAATTAAACCAAATAAAGAAACTTACTTTCAAGCAGCCGGAAAAAATAGACCAAGTGAATGCATAATGATAGGTGATGATATAGAATTAGACATTAATGTACCGAAAAGTTTAGGATTTAATACCATATACGTAAATAAGAAAAATGGTGATATAGAAAGACTAACAGATATAAAAGAAAAAATCTTAATAAAATAAATATATACTTAATCAATCAGCATTTATATGTTTTTTATATAAAAAAATTTTATATCTAGCAATACATTGCAAAGAAAAATATTATATGCTACTATATAATCTCGTACAAAAAGGGGGATTATTAGTGGAAGAAAGTGAAATTTATAAGAAACTTAATAAAGATATAAAAGAACTAGAAGAAGAATTAAAAGACACAAAATCAAAAAGAAGAAAAGTTAAAACTACCAGAAACTTAAAAATAACTGCTCGTCTAATTCAACTGCTTGCACCATATGTCACAACAAGTTTAGTACTAGCAGGAGGATTTAAATATGCAAATAATACACCAATAGTAAAAGATAATGAAAGATTATATTTAACTGCATACGAAGAAGTAGATAGTGATATGAACTTTGACTTAGATACACAATATGAAAAAAGCAAAGAACAAAGTGATAAATTAGTTATAATAACAAAATGGCATAAGGAAAAAGATTGTTATGAAAGAAAAATTTCAGTATATGATTTAAATAATATTTCACATGATATAATCTTTGATAACATTGAAAATAGTCCAGAAGAAATTCTTAATCATTTAAAAGAACCAATCACTTCAAAAATAGAAATAACAAAAAAATTAACAAGTTCACAACTAAAAGAGAAAGACTATTATAAAGCAATGATTCGTTATGAATTTAAAGATGAATTTATGATAGTAGAAGAAAATGATATTCAAAATTTATTATCAACAATAGCCTATTTATTAGCAACTGTATTGGCTTGTGAAGGAGTGTATTATGCAAGAAAAAGTCTAACAAAGTATAGTTTTACAAAAGAAATGGAAAAAATAAAAAGTGAATATAGAGCTGATGACATCGATAGAAAATAAAAAGATTAGAAATTAAGAAGGATACTTATAAAAGATTATATGGATAATCCAAATGTTTTAAATAGTCAATCATCAGAAATATTTAAATTATTAAATCCAAAAGAAAACTGTGCACTATCAAAATTAAAAGGACTAGATTTAGAAGAAATATTATTAGAACTAGATAAATATTATCTAGATTATAGAGAAGATTTAGGAATACCACAAGAAGAAACGTTTGGATTAGAATTAGAATTTGAACATGCTAAAAAAGAAAATATAAAAACGGAATTAGAAGAGCAAAAACTAGATAAATCATGGAGACTAAAAAGAGATACATCACTAGAACAAGGTGCAGAAATAAACTCACCAATCTTAGTTGATTGCAAAGACAGTTGGCAAAACCTATTAGATGTATGTAAAATTCTAAATAAGAATTCAGTAATAGGAGAAAAAGCAGGAGGACATATTCATGTAGGAACACAAACTATTGGAAGAAATAAAGACTACTGGTTAAATTTTATAAAGTTGTGGTCAACATATGAAAATATTATTTTTAGATTCTCTTATGGAGAATATTTAAGTTATAGACCAACTCTAGATGAATATGCAAAAACTGTTTCTAAAAGATTTTTAAAAGTATATAAAAAATTAGTCGGAAACGAAAAAATAGACGCATATGACATTGTAAAAAAACTCTCTATTAATAGATATCAAGCAGTAAACTTTGAAAATGTAATGAACCTTGATGAAAAAATAGAAGAAAACACAATTGAATTTAGATGTCCCAATGCTACATTAAATCCAGTAATATGGCAAAATAATGTTAATTTCTTTATAAAATTTCTAGATTATTCTAAAAATAAGGAATTCAATAATGACATAGTAGAAAAAAGAATAAGAAATAAAGATAATTCTTACTATGATATTGCCTTGTATGATGAAATATACCTAGATCAAGCACTAGAACTAGCAGATATATTATTTGATAATAATTTAGATAAAGTATATTTTCTAAGACAATATCTAAAATCATTTGAAATAGGAAATAATACATTAGAAAAAGCAAAACAATTTACAAAAGTAGCAAATTAGGAAGAATCAAAACAAAAATGATTCTTTTTTTTCTTTAAAAGTAATTTTACTTAACCATATTTAACGTGTTATAATTACACTAGGTGATGATATGAATAATAGAATACTATTCTTAATTTACAATAACGAAGTAAAGTATTTGCAAAATAGTAATATGGATCATAGAGAATGGTTTTTATCTTTAGGAGGAAAACAAGAAGAATATGAACAATTAATAAGAGGCTTTATAATGGATGGGAAAGTTCTTTTTTTTAAAGGTTCAGAATTTAAATATGATAATGAAGTTTACGATACAGCAAGAAAATTTGCTCATAACATACGAAGTACACTAAATAATAATAACTTAGTAATTTGTTGTGGAATATTACCAGGACTTCCAGGTCAAAAATGGGAACCAATCCTAGTATTAAATGAAAATGAAATAGAAAACTATGTCGAAAAGCCAATAAAAGTACCAGAGAAAAAAGAGATAAAAGAATTTCATCAAGAACCAGTTTTAGAATTTAAAAATAACTATGAAGACGAGAAATTTATAAAAGTAGCAACAACATTTACAATAGTTATTTTAATATTAACAGTAATAGCTAAAGTAGTACTAATTTCAATAAAAAAAATGAATCCATCATCATTTGGAGAAATATTACTAATACTTGCTCAAGTACTAACTCTAATAGGAACAATATACGGATATAAAAAGAAAAAAGAATTTACAAAGTACTTGTCACTACTAGCAGCAATCTCTATAATTTTAACATTTGATTTATTCGATATAATTATAGGTATTATTTATTTTATATTTTCTATTGACCAAGGATATTTTGTTTCACTGGGAAACTTTATAAAAGAAAAAATTAAGAAGTAGGTAAGGTATAGCATGAATGAATTGAAAAAACAAAACCAATAAGTATTGGAGAAAAATGTTGGTTTGAAGGAGAAACTATAGTTCTGCCAGGAATATTGACTGGCTCAAATTATATAATAGGAGCAGGAAGTATAGTAACACATGATATTCCAGATAATGTAATAGTTACCAGTAACCTTGCAAAAATAATAAAAACTAAAGAAGAGGTGATAGAAAATGAAAAATAATAAGTTTTATGCAATGTCAACTGATGAGATACTAAAAAAATTTCAAACTAGTGAGGAAGGATTAACTAGTAAAGAAGCAACAAAAAGAATAAATAAATATGGCTACAATGAACTACCAAGAAAAAAGCCAGATAGTATATTAAAAATATTTCTCAATGAATTACTTGATCCAATAGTTTTAATACTAATAGTTGCAATATTTGCATCCATTCTAGTAGGAGAAATAGTAGATGCTATAGCAATCACTTTTATAATTTTGGTTGACTTGATAATGGGAACATTTCAAGAAAAAAAAGCAAGTAATACTGCTGAGGCTTTGTCTTCACTTGTAAAAGAAAAAGTAAAAGTAGAAAGAAATGGTGTAGAAGTATTAATAGACTCTAGTGAGTTAACAATAGGTGACTATGTTTATTTAGAGTCAGGTGATAAAATATCTGCCGACTTACGAATAATTAATGCTCATAATTTTACAGTAGATGAGTCAATTCTAACAGGAGAAAGTGTTGCAGTAGAAAAAAATGCTAAGATGTTAGCAAATAAAGAAATATCAATAAATAATCAAAATAATATGTTATTTGCGGGAACAAGTGTTGTGACAGGAAGAGCACAAGCAATAGTTGTTAAAATAGGAATAAATACAGAAATAGGTCAAATTGCTCATACAATTAATAATACAAAAGAAGAAAAATCTCCTCTAACTATTAGAGTAGAAAAATTTTCAAAACAAATTACTTTATTAATAGTAATAATTTCAATACTAATAGCAATACTTCTAGCAACAAAGAATATTCCATTGAATGAAATATTGTTATCAGTTATAGCCCTTGCTGTATCAGCAATGCCAGAAGGTCTACCACTTGCTTTAACAATGGCGCTAACAATAGCCTCAAATAAAATGGCAAAACACAAAGTTGTTGCAAAAAAATTAAACTCTGTTGAATCTCTTGGAAGTTGTACAGTAATTGCAAGTGATAAAACAGGAACACTAACAGTAAATGAACAAACTGCTAAAAAAATTTTATTACCAAATGATAATGAATATATAATAACTGGAGCCGGATATGACACAAATGGAGAAATAAATGGAACAGATGTTAAATATGCTAAAGAAATAGCACTTCTTGGTCAAATTAATAATGAGGCAAAGTTTACTAAAAAAGAACATATTGGAGACTCTATTGATATAGCTTTCTTAGTTCTTGGAGAAAAAGCAAAAACAAATAAAAAAAATATTGAAATATTAGAAACTATCCCATATGAATCAGCAAATAAATATTCAGCAGTATTTTATAAAAAAGATAATGAAGTATATTGTACAATAAAAGGTTCATTAGAAGTAGTAACATCTTTCTGTAATAAAATAAATTTTAGAAAAAAATTAAATATAAATAAGTTAGAAGAACAAAATGAGTATTTAGCAAAAGATGGCTATAGAGTAATTGCTCTTGCAAATGGTAAGGTAGAAGAGAAAGATTCATATTCTGAAAAAGATATAAAAGATTTAATGTTCATGGGAATGGTTGGATTTATTGATCCAATTAGAAAAGAAGCAGTAGGTGCAATAAAAAAATGTCACACTGCAGGAATAAAAGTATTAATGATTACAGGAGATCATCCATTAACAGCCTTTAAAATAGCAAAAGATTTAAAATTAACAAATACATATGATGATGTAACAACAGGAGATGAAGTAGAAGAGTATCTAAAAAAATCTGAAGAAGAATTTGACTCTTTTGTTAAAAGTAAATTAATTTATACAAGAGTAACTCCTATGGAAAAATTAAAAATAGTAGAGTCTCTTAAAAGGCAAGGTGAATTTGTTGCTGTAACAGGAGATGGCGTAAATGATGCTCCAGCCCTAAGAAGTGCTAACGTTGGTATTGCCATGGGAAGTGGTACAGATATTGCTCGTGAAACATCAAAAATGATTGTAATGGACGATAACTTTAAATCAATAGTAAGTGGAGTATTAGAAGGGAGAGTTGCTTACGCAAATATAAGAAAAATAACATATTTCCTAGTATCATGCGGTCTTGCTGAAGTGTTATTCTTCTGTCTATCAATTCTTTGTAATATGCCAATGCCATTAGTAGCAATACAACTTCTATGGTTAAATGTTGTAACAGATGGAATTCAAGACTTTGCACTATCTTTTGAAAAAGCTGAAAAAGACATTATGAAAGAAAAACCAAGAGACCCAAAAGAAAGTTTATTTGATAAAGATTTATTTAAAGAAATAATAATATCAGGATTATCAATTGGTTTTATAGTATTTGGATTATGGTATTACCTATTAAATATAGTTCACATGGAAATGTCACTTGCAAGAGGATATATTATGGCATTAATGATTATTATTCAAAATATCCACGCCTTTAATTGTAGAAGTGAAAAGAAAAGCGCGTTCTCGGTTTCACTTACAAGTAACTATATATTTTTATTTGGAGTATTGGGGTCTCTAATACTTGGAGTAGCAGTTTTAGAAGTGGATTTCTTAAATGTTATATTAAAAACAAGTTCAATTCCATATCCACATTTAATTGGACTATTATGTTTAGGACTAGTTATATTGGTAATAATGGAGTGCTATAAAAAAATTAAATATCACAAGACTAAATAGCCTATGATATAATACTAACAAAGGAGTGATTATAATGATAAAAGCACCAATAGATTTAACAGAAATTAATCAACAAAAAATAATAGATCAAATCAGATGTTTAGGAATAGATATGATAGATAATGCAAATAGTGGGCATCCTGGTATTGTGCTAGGAGCTGCTCCTATTATCTATTCATTATATGCTAATCATTTAAATTTCGACAAGGAAGATCCAGAATATTTTAATAGAGATAGATTTGTAATGTCAGCAGGGCATGGGTCTGCACTTTTATATGCAACATTATATATGGCAGGATTTGACATTACATTAGATGATTTAAAAAACTTCAGAAAGATTGACTCTATAACTCCAGGACATCCAGAATATGGAAAAACACCAGGCGTTGATTGTACAACAGGACCACTTGGACAAGGATTTGCAACAGCAGTAGGTATGGCAATGGCAGAAGCATATTTAAGAACGAAATACAACAAATTAAAAAGAGACATCATTAATCACTATACCTACGTTCTAGCAAGTGATGGAGACTTAATGGAAGGAATATCATATGAGGCTGCATCTCTTGCAGGAACATTAAAGTTAAATAAGTTAATAGTTTTATATGACTCAAATAACATTTGCTTAGACGGAAAAACAAGTATGACATTTAATGACAATGTTCCAATGCGCTTTATTTCGGCAGGATGGAATGTTATAAACGTTGAAGATGGTAATAACTATGAACAAATATCAAAAGCAATAGAAGAAGCCAAAGCATCAACTGATAAACCGACACTAATAGAAGTAAAAACAACTATTGGAAAATATTCATTACTTGAAGGAACAAATACAGTTCATGGAAAACCACTAACAAAAGATGATATTTCAAATATAAAAGAAAAACTATCAGTAAGAGATATACCATTCCAAGTATCACAAAGATCAATGGAAGAATTTCAAGCATTAATAAATAATAGATGTAAAAAACTATCAGAAAAATTTGAAAAAAGTATGGAGACTTTATCTGAAGAAGAACAAAATGAATTGAAAGAATTCATGAGTAGTGATAAAAAAGTAGAATTAAAAGACATAATTTATGATATACCATCATCGCTTGAAGAGTCACCAAGAGACGCATCATCTAAAATATTAAATAAAATCTCAAGCAATATTCCATTCTTAATTGGAGGATCCGCTGACTTATTTGCTGCTAATAAAACATATATAAAAGAAGGTGGAGACTTCTCATACGATGACTATAATGGGAAAAATATTTTCTTTGGTGTAAGGGAACATGCAATGGGTGCTATTATAAATGGACTTGCCTTATCTGGATTTAGACCATATGCTTCAACTTTCCTTGCGTTTTCTGATTATTTAAAGCCAGCTATGAGACTTGCATGTATGATGAAATTACCAAATATTTATATATATACTCATGACTCAATAAGTGTAGGCGAAGATGGTCCAACTCATCAACCTGTTGAGCAACTACTTTCACTTAGAACAATGCCTAATATGGAAGTATTTAGACCAGCTGATACTAATGAAGTAATAGGAACATATAGAACAATTCTAAATCAAATAAACACGCCATCGGTAATTGCTCTTTCAAGAAACAAATTACCAATTCTTGAATGTACGAAAGCGAATAAAGTTGAGTGTGGTGGATATATTGCTGTAGATACAATGAAAAAACCATCTGGAATAATAATTTCTTGTGGAGAAGAATTACATGAAGTAATAAAAGCATCTAATAACTTAAGAACAAAAGGAATAGATGTGAGAGTAGTGTCTATGCCAAACTTGGAAAGATTTTTACAACAATCAAAAGAATATCAAGAAGCGGTTTTACCAGTAGAAATAAGAAAAATAGCAGTAGAAGCAACACCAGAATACTCATGGAATAAAATTATCTTTAATAGTAAATATATAATTTCATTAAATGATTTTGGATTAAGCGGCTCTAAAGAAGACGTTTATAAGAAATTAGGATTTGATAGTGAATCTTTAGAAGAAAAAATAGAAAATTTACTAAAATAAAACAAAATTAGACTTTCCATTTTGTTATCATAATAATGGTGATAAAATGAAAGTCTATTATATTTTTAAAATAAAAGATGAATTTGTAAAACTATATAGTGACACTCCAAGTGTCTTATATAATATATTAAAAACAGTATTTTATCTTGATAAAGAAGAAGTAGAATATGGATATAATTTATTTACTCAATTAATTGTTCCATTTAAAAAAGATGAAGTCGATAAAAAATTATTTATAAAACTTCATCAAGATATACCATATTCTAAAAGAAAAAGTACTCACTATATAAATAATTTTTATTTAAATGAAGTAAGTAGATTAAATGTAAATAATTATTATTTAAAATTAGAAGTAGAACAAAATTTTTCTAGTTTCTTTAAAATACTAAATAGAGAAGATAAAAATTTATTTGTTTGTTCATTTAAAAGCACAGATTTCTTCTTTTTAGATGATTATCTATTAAAACAACTTGTCTAAATTGATATTTTTTGTAATAATATTAATGAGGAGATGATAAAATGCTACATGATATATTATTAGTAATCGTTGGAATATTAATTGGAGCAGCAATAGGTTTCTTCGGAGCAAGAACATTTATGAAGAAATATTTAAAGAAGAACCCACCAATTAATGAAGATATGATAAAAGCATTAATGATGCAAATGGGTAGAAAACCAAATCAAAAACAAATTAATCAAATGATGAAAGCAATGGAGAAATATCAATAATATTTCTTTTTCTTTTTTAAAAGAAATTTTATCTTCAAATATTTAGTTAAAATGATTACATTAAACAATAAAACTATTGAAAAATAAGGAAAAATGTGGTATAGTACAGACATATTTTATTTAAAGGGGAGTTTGTATGGAAAATAATGAAATTAAATTAAATAAAAATTTGTATGAAGAAATAGCAAAAAGAGGAACATTTACATCTTATTATAATGTTCCAATTGAGGAAATACCTGTATTAGAAAAACCATATCTTAGTGGTTATAAAACAGCAGAAGATTATCAAAAAGAAATGATGGCAAAATCAACAGAAGAAGAACAACCTGTATCTGTAGAAAAATATATAGAAGAACCAAAATGTTATAATCCAGCACAAGAAGTAAAAGTTGAAAAAATCGATTTAGGACCATTACCTCAATCTGCACCAAATTCAGGAGTGATTCTTGGAGACAGTAAGTTACCATGGATGGTTGGAAAAAGAGGAAAATATTTAGACTTTTTTAGAGGCCTAATAATGTATGACAAAGATGGAAACGAAGTAGTAGACGTATTTGACGGAACAGAAAAACATCACGGACCAAGAATATATGAAATCGCAAGAGATAATTTTAATACAACAATAATTGATGAACAATTACCAATGCAAAATGCAGAACACGCAAATAACGAAGGAATAACAGTTTTACTTCTAGAAGGAACAACAATGCAAATATATTTACCAGAAAAAATGTCTAAAGAAACAATTGAAGAAATTCTTGTTCAACTTGAAAGAAGACAAAATTATGAATTCTTTATGGCAATTAATGGTAGTGTTGCATCAATTCCAAACTATAACGAATTAGGATTAGAAGAAGGAAAATGGAGTTATGATAAGCTAGTTGAATTCTTTAAAGCAAAATTAAAAGAGTTAGGTCAAGAAGAAACAAGTGAAGAAGAACTACAAAGAGAACAAGAAAGAAAAGCAGAACTTTATGAAAGATATACTTATATCAGTGCACTTTTAAAATATTTAATGGATAATGAAATAACAATAGATGACTACTATAGACAATTAGCAAATGAATATAGAAATAACTTAGAATTAACAGCAAGAGAAGTAGAAAGATTAAATCCATTTTTAACAGCTGAAGATATTAGATTATTAATTGAAAGCAATGATGAAAATATAATTGAATACTTCACTTCAGCAATGAGAAAGATTGTTGAATTAAATTTAGAAATGTTAAAAGAGAAACAAGATGATAAAGAAGAGCACAATACTGAGGAACAAGAAGAAGTAGAGAAAGAAAAATTACCTCCGCTAACAGGTGAAGAATATATAAATATATTATTAAATTATGTAAATGAAAATCATATAACAATAGAAGATTATTATAGAAACTTAGCACTTTCATATATTCATGATAAAGAACCAGTTATTGAAGAGTTTGAAAGAAGAAATCCATTCTTAACAGAAGAAGATATTGAAAGATTAGTAACATCAGAAGACTCACAAATGCCAAATTATTTTGCAAACACAATGAGTAGAGTTATTCAACTAAATCTTGAAGAAATGCTTGCTAAGAAAAAAGAATCTGGAAAAACTACAGCAGAAGAAGATGAAACATTAACAAGAGATGACATTAAAGATGCAATTGATGACGAATTAGACAAAGAAATAGATGAAGAAGATATCAAAGAAGTTATTAATGAAGAATTAGATGATGTAGAAGAAAACAAAAGTCATATTGAAGATATGCCATTAGATATACTAGATAATTTAAATGGCTTTGGAGTTATCAAAGAAAGTGATAAAACAAATATTTATACTTATGATGCAAAAGATAAATACTCATTGGCAAATAGAAGAGTATATCAAAATATAAATATTAAAAGTGGATACTATGTAAACATAATGCAATTCATGAGTAGTTTGATAGATTCTGTTATCACTAAATATGAAGATACTATAGGAATTGAATTTGTAAAAGAAGATGGACAAAGAATAGAATATGAAACTCTTATGGAAAGTATTTTCCAAGAAGTAAAAGAAGCAGGAACAATTAGACTTGGAACAGAATACAAAGAAAATCCTGTAAATTCTTATAGTGAACTTGAAGAAAGATATGATGAAGAAGAAACAAAAGACATGGGAAATACAACATTATTAAAAGGACACTATGTAAATAAAGAAGCCCTAATAAAAGCATTAAGTAAATATAAATTAAATGTAATAACAACAGAAATGAATTACAACGAACAACCTGTAGAAAAAACTAGATAATTGTAAATAAAAAGAACTATTTTATAATAGTTTTTTTTGTTATAATAACTTTATTGGTGATAATATGAAAGATTTTAAAGAAAAACTAAGTTTAGTACCTACAAAACCAGGTAGTTATCAAATGAAAAATAAAGATGGAGTAATAATTTATGTAGGAAAAGCTAAAAATCTACAAAGAAGATTAAGAAGTTACTTTACAAGAACAGTTACTGGAAAAACAAAAATGCTTGTAGAAGACATAGATGATTTTGACTATATAGTTACATCATCTGAACTAGAAAGTTTGATTCTTGAAATTACTTTAATTAAAAAATATGATCCAAAATATAATATCTTACTTAGAGATGATAAATCATATCCATATATAGAACTAACAAATGATAAATATCCTGTTGTAAAAATAGTAAGAAATGCTAAAAGGAAAAAAATAAAAAGCCATTTATATGGTCCTTATCCAAATGCCGGTGCTGCTAGAAAAACAGTTAATATTATAAATCGAATATATCCACTTAGAAAATGTGATAAATTAAAAAAAGATTTATGTCTCTACTATCATATAAATGAATGTCTTGGATATTGTAAAAAAGACATAAAAAAAGAAGAAATAGATTCTATGAAAAAAGAAATAATTTCATTCTTAAAAGGAGATAGTACAATTATTTCTAAAAAAATAGAAGAAGAAATGTTGAAGGCTAGTGAAAATATGAATTATGAAAGAGCACTAGAACTAAAAAATATGTTAGAAGATATAAATACAACTCTAAAGAAACAAAAGATAGATTTAAATAATAATTATAACTTTGATTTAGTAAATTATTATTATGATAATAACTATCTAGCAATAGAATTATTCTTTATAAGAGATGGATTATTATTTGGAAGACATAATGAAATAATATCTTCATTAGGTGATATAAAAGAAGAAATAGATGAATATTTAATAAAATTCTATGATAAAGGAGTACTACCAAAAGAATTAGTAATACCAGAAGAATTAGATGAAGAACTATTAAATGACTACTTTAAAATAAAGGTCACTAAACCGGTTAGAGGTAAATTAAAAAAATTAGTTGATCTAGCAAGAGAAAATGCAAAAGAGCAATTTGAACTTGAAGGAGAAACTTTAAAGCAAGATGAAGAAGAAAGATATAAAGCACTTAATGAATTAAAAGAATTATTAGGTCTAAAAGATTTAAGAAGAATAGAATCATTTGATAACTCTCATTTATTCGGAACATTTTATGTTGGTGGAATGGTTGTATTTGATGACTTTTTGCCAAACAAAGACTTATATAGAAAATATAAAATTTCAACAGATGTAAAAGATGACTTAGGAGCAATGAAAGAAGTAATTTATAGAAGATACTTTAAAGTGTTAATGGAAGAGTCATATAAACCAGACTTAATAGTAATGGATGGAGGACAATTACAAATATCTGCTTGTAAAGAAGTATTAGACTCCTTAAACTTACATATTCCAATAATTGGTTTAGTAAAAGACGATAAACATAGAACAAATCATATAATGAATGAAAATTATGAAATCTTAGAAGTAAATAAAGATTCTAAATTATTTCTATTTTTAACGAGAATACAAGAAGAAGTACATAGATACGCAATTACATATCATAGAAATATTAAAGCAAAAGGAGCTTTAACGAGTATTTTGGATATGGTTCCTGGAATAGGAGAAGTAAGAAAAAAAGAATTATTAAAGAAATTTGGCTCTCTAAAGAAAATGAAAGAAGCGAGTGTGGAAGAATTATCCTCAGTTGTTACTAGAGAAGTTGCTGAAAAACTTTTTGAATATTTAAAAGAAGTATAGTAAAATTGATAATAAAGGAGATGCATGTAATGAGAAAAAATAATAAAGGCTTTTCTCTTGTTGAACTGCTTGGAGTAATGGTAATTCTAGGTATTTTAATATCCTCATCTGTAATTGCTTACTCAAGATATAGAAAATCGGCAAGAATACAATCATATGACACAATGGCATCATCGGCAGCAGATGCCGCCGCACAATATGCTATGGACTACCCAGGGACAAAAGATGTTACTTTAGAAGATTTATATGAAGGACAATATTTGAGTTCATTGTCAGACCCAGGTAAAAAAGATAAAACTTGTAGAGGAAGAGTTTCAATACAAACACAAAGTACAGGTAATACTTCTGAACTTGACACGCAAAGTTATAGTGTCCATATTTGTTGTAAAAATTACAATTATAGTTACAAATATCCTGAAGGAGATAAAATCAAAGATAGTTATTGTAATGCAGATCCATATGATATAACAAAAATCACAGAAATTAAAGTCTTAAATATTTATCCCGAAGAAGCTTATAAAAACAACTTTCCATCTTGGATGGCAAATTATGGTAAAGACAAAATAAAAGTAGATACAGTTTATATTAATGATTTTAATAATAATTATAATAAATATTTAAATAATGATAAAAAATATGATATTTTAGTCTTTGGATTTGCAGATTGTAATGGAAGTAAAGACTTAACTGCAGAATCTGCTAAAGCAGTAGATAAATTTCTAAATGCTGGAGGAGCAGCAATATTTGGACATGATACTATTACAACAGGATGTGGAAATCATAAGAATTTTATAAATCTTTCTAAATATGTAAGCATACAAGCAACTTCAGACTTAGATTGGGCTCCAAGTAGTGATGTAACAATACAAAGATCTGGAGTATTTACAGAGTATCCATGGCCAATTGGAAAAATTGGAACAAAACTAAAAATACCAACAAGCCACGTATATGGACAAGTAGCCGGTGGAGACGTTTGGCTAACATTTGATAATATTGGAACACCTGCAAAAAGTATATATTTGTCAACATATGGAAACAATGCTTTTATCCAAACTGGACATAGTAATGGTTCTGCAACAGAAGATGAACAAAAAATTATAGCAAACATTATATTCTATACAATGTCACAAAGATATAGTTAAACACATTTATAATGTGTTTTTTCTTTTAATATTTTATCATGTAAGTTATAATGAAATTAAGGTAGGTAGTTTATGAAAAAGAAAATTAATGAGAATGGTTTTTCACTTGTTGAGTTATTAGGAGTAATGGTGATTTTAGGTATTTTAATATCATCATCTGTAATAGCATACTCAAGATATAGAAAAGCGGCAAGAATACAAGCATATGACACAATGGCCTCATCTGCAGCAGATGCTGCCGCACAATATGCAATGACATATCCTGGAACAACATCTATAAAAATAGAAGATTTATATAATGAAAACTTTTTAAGTTCATTGTCAGACCCAGGTAAAAAAGATAAAACTTGTAGAGGCTTAGTAGAAATAGAAAATATAAAATCTTCAAACACGACAGAGTTAGATACACAATCATATAAAGTTCATATTTGTTGTAAAAATTATAATTATACATATAGTATGCCAGAAGGAGATAAAATAAGAGATAAGTATTGTCGAGAAGACCCATACGATATTACTCAAATAAAAGAAATTAAAGTATTGAATATTTATCCTATAAAAAGTTATGCTAATTATTTTAGCGATTGGATGAAGGAAAAAGGAAAAAATATAATTAAAGTTGATTCAGTATATATTGATACATTTAATAGTAATCCCAATAAATATCTAAATGAAAATGAATTGAAATATGACGTCATAGTCTTTGGATTTGCTGATTGTAACGGAAATAAAGATTTAAATGATAAATCTGCAAAAGTAACTGAGGCTTATTTAAAAGCAGGAGGATCAGCAATATTTGGACATGATACAATGTATTATAGCAATCCATATTTTTCAAAATTAGCAAAATATGTTGGTATAACATTAAATGGCTCATCAACTCCATACATATCTAAAGTAAAAATAAATAAAGAAGGAATATTCACATCATATCCATATAGTATTGAAAAAAAAGTATTAACAATACCAGAAAGTCATATAACAAATCAGGTTGCACATGGAGATATATGGTTAACATTTACAGGAGATCCTAAATTATCAAATGATGCTTCACGTAATTTTTACTTAACAACATATGGAAATAATGCATTTATTCAAACTGGGCATACAGGTGGACAAGCAACAGAAGATGAACAAGAAATTCTTGCTAATATAATATTTTATACAGTAGCAAAAAGATATAGTTAAACACATTTATAATGTGTTTTTTTCTGTTATATGATATAATACAATCAGTTTATGAGGTGGTAAAATGAGTAAAATTCATGTTATGGATGAAGTACTTGCAAACAAAATTGCTGCTGGAGAAGTAGTGGAAAAATGTATGAATGTCGTAAAAGAATTAGTAGAAAATTCAATAGATGCTAATTCAGATGAAATAACTATAAAACTAGTAGATTCAGGAGTAAAAGAAATAGAAGTAAGTGATAATGGAATTGGTATGGATGAAGAAGATGCTAAAATGGCTTTTCAAAGACATGCAACTTCCAAATTAAAAAATTTAGATGATTTATTCTATATTGAATCATTAGGTTTTAGAGGAGAAGCCCTACCATCAATTGCTAGTGTATCAAATGTGAGACTAAAAACAAGCAATGGAGAACGAGGTACTATTGTAACTCTTGAAGGTGGAAAAAATATGCAAGTAAAGCCATCTGATCTTCAAAAAGGAACAACGATAACAGTAAGTGATTTGTTTTATAATACACCTGTTAGATTAAAGTATTTAAAAAACTTATATGTAGAACTAGCATACATTGTAGAATATTTAAATAAAATGGCTCTATCATATCCCAATATAAAATTTACTCTTATAAATAATGACAAAGTCTTATTAAAAACAGATGGAAATGGTGATTTATTAAAAGTAATTTATGAAATATATGGAATAGATATAACAAAAAAAATGATACCTATAGAAGGAGAAAATGATGACTATTATATACATGGATATATTTCATATCCAGAAGTTACTAAAGGAAATAGAAATTCAATCACAACACTAGTAAACGGAAGAGTAATAAAAAACAATGAATTAAACAAATGTATTGTAGACTGTTACCACACATATATTCATAAAGATAGATATCCCGTAATAGTATTAAATATTGATGTTGATCCAATACTTATAGATATAAATATTCATCCAACAAAAATGGATATAAAGTTTTCCAAAATGGATACATTAAAAGAATTAGTAATAGATTTAATAACAAAAAGATTAGAAAACATTACTTTAATACCAGAAGTTTCTGTAAGAGATAGTTATTCGGTAAGTGAAGTACATAGACAGATTACTAATAATGATACTGTAGAAGAACAAGAAGAAATAGCAGATGATAAAAAATATGAAGAAATGACTCTAGACTTTGAAGTAGCAGAGCAAAAAAAAGTCTATGAAAAAGAAGCAAAAGAAAAATTAAAAGAAGAATTACCATTTGAAATAGAAGAAGAGGAAGAAAAAGTAGCAAGAATAAAAAAAATGATTCCAAGAGGAGTAGTTTTAATGACCTATATAGTTGCAGAAAATGAAGATGGAATGTATTTAATAGACCAACATGCTGCTGCAGAAAGAATCAACTATGAAAAAATATTAAAACAAATGAATGAAAAACAAGTAATTGTAGATTTACTAATCCCAATAAAAATCGAATTAAGACCAGATGAGTTTATTCTAGCAAGAGAAAGATTTGATATATTAAAAAAATATGGATTTGATGTTGATGAATTTGGATTTGATTCTATAATTATTAGAACACATCCAAGTTGGGTTCCAGAAGATAGAGCAGAAGCAATAATTAGAAAAATAGTTGATATTATAATAGATAAAGGTGAGTTTGACTTTGACAAATTTGTCTGGAGAATTGCCGCAACAACAGCATGTCGTATGTCTGTTATGGCAAATACTTATATTTCTAAAGAAGATGAAGAATGGATTTTAGAAAATATTAGATATTGTGATAATCCATTTACTTGTCCTCATGGAAGACCAACTATAATAACATATTCAAGGTATGAACTAGAAAGATTATTTAAACGTCAACTTGATTAAAAAGTAAAATTTTAGTATAATAAACCCCATATAAAAGGGGGACATATAAATGAATAATAAGTTTTTTAAGAGTGTGTATCCATTCACAACAGAAGAAATAGCAGGATATTTTCCATTACTAGAATTAGAAGGAAAGAAAGTTTTTACAGTAGGTTCATCATCAGATCAAGCCTTTAATGCTCTTTTATTAGGCGCAAAAGATATAACAGTTTATGATATAAATGAAGATACTGCAAGATTTGGTAAAATAAAAAGAGATATAATCATAAATTGCCCATCAAGAAGAAAAATGTATAGCAAAGTATTAAAAGAAAAAGATATACTTTTATCAAAAGATTTATTTAGTTATGAATCATTAACAAAAATGAATCCATATATGTCTAGTTCTAATGAGTATAAAAAATTAAGAAAATTATTAAGAGAAGAACCAGACAAAATAAGATATGTTCAAGGTGATATAATGAATCTTGAACCAATAAAAGATGAAAAATATGATGTCATAATAACTTCTAATGTGCTACAATATTTAGACTTCTTTATACCAAAAGATGCATCACCAGACGTTGCATTACAAATTCTTTTTTCTGAATTAAAAGATCATCTAACAGAAGATGGAATTCTTCAACTATTATATTATTATACATTTACAAATGATTACTTGAAATCAAAAAATAATTATTATTCAACAGCGTGTCTTCCAAGAGTAGTCAAAGCACTAAATAAAGATATGCTTTATCTAGAAACATTTAATAATTCATATGGAAGAAAAGATGCTATAGTAACATATGTAAAAAAGTAAATAGAAGGGTATGATTATATGCAAGATATTATTGTTATTGTAGGACCAACTGGTATTGGAAAAACTAAACTAAGTATTGAACTTGCGAAAAAACTAGACGGAGAAATAATAAATGGAGATAGTGTCTCAATTTATAAAAAATTAGATATAGGTAGTGCAAAACCAACAAAAGAAGAACAATCTGGAATAATTCACCATTTAATAGATATAAAAGATGTAAATGAAGACTATACTGTTTTTGATTATCAAAAAGATGCCAGAAAAAAAATAGAAGAAATAGAGAAAAAAGGTAAAAGAGTAATAATAGTAGGTGGAACAGGTCTTTATATAAAAGCCGCTTTATATGATTATAAATTTACAGAAGGAACAACTTATAATGAATATAAAGACCTATCAAACGAAGAAATACTTTCAAAAATAAAAGAGTATAATATAGAACAGTTACCAGAGGTAAATAATAGAAAAAGATTAGTAAGACTATTAAATAAATTAGAAAATAATGAAGAAATAACTAATAATAAAGATAAACTTCTATATAACATAAAAGTAATAGGACTAACAACTGATAGAAAAACTCTATATGAAAGAATTAATAAAAGAGTAGATATAATGTTAGAAAATGGTTTACTAAATGAAATAAACTCTTTAAAAGAAGATTATAAAACATCTAGAATACTAAATAGTGGAATAGGTTATAAAGAGTTCTATGACTACTTATATAATAATAAAAACTTAGAAGATGTAATTGATGATATAAAGAAAAACTCAAGACATTTTGCCAAAAGACAATATACATTCTTTAATCATCAATTTAATACAAATTGGTTTGAAGTAGATTTAAATAATTTTTCAAATACTATCAATGAAGTAATAAATTTTATAAAAAAATAGAAAAAGTAAATTAAGGAGCAATTATAATTGGTATTATAAGGTAAAAAATAGGAGGATATAAGTAAATGATTAGCGAATATAATTTTGAAATATTATGTCATAAGTATAACTTATCAAAAGATAAAATTTTTAAAAAGAATTCTAGTATAATAAAAAAAAGGAAAATTTCAAGAAATTGATGATACTTTAAATTATCTAATAAATGACTTAAATATTAATGTCAGAAATATTGAGAAGTGTCCAAGTATTTTATATAGAGATGTTAAACAAATAAAAGAAAATATTAACTTTATTAAAGTCTTAAGAGAAACCTTTGATGATGATACTACTAATAAAATAGATATGGACAATATTTCTAAAATAATTATGTATTTGAAAAAAGTTTATTATCCAAAAAAAACACGTAATTAAACGTGTTTTTTTATGTATTTTTAAGTTCAGTATAATGTTCTAAATTAAAATTATGTTGAGTCTGTTCTAAAGTAAGTAATTGATTAGTGTCTATCAAGAAATAGTTATATTCAAGATAATCTTTTCCATCACTCGCAACAGGATCATCCCAAGTAAGATCAAGATGTTTCCAAGTATTGTTAATATATAGCGCATTCCAAATATGATTATCACTAGAAACTCTAAAGTTTTTAACATTAAGTCTTTCTAAGAATAACTGCATTAAGTCAGTATAACCACCACATATTGCATATCCTTGAAATAGGGGACCATATGCAGTATCAGACTTATAAGACAAAACATTGCTATCACTTCTTGCGGAATCATATCTTGCATTATTAATAATATAATCATGAACGTTTTTAATATTAGTCTCTAAACTATTATAATTACTTGTAAGTTGAGGCATTAATTCATCTATCTTTTTATTTATTAAATTAATATCTTCTTCTGTGTAATTTCTAACAACATTAATAGTAACTCTTCCAAGAGAATCATATTCTGATTCTATATGACTAAAACCATTATATGGATGAACATAATTATTTATATCTGATAAAGTATTTTGATCATTTGACAGTGTCTTAATATCATCAATACAACTAGTGTATTCTTTAGGACAATAAAATGTAAAATTACTTTTCCCAGCATTAATAACAGTATAATAAATATCTAAAATATCTTGATAATTACTAGGAGAAAAATTACTGGTATTTTTTACAAAAGCAAAGTCATAATCTCTATAATATTCATTTTTCTCACCAATAGTCACAACTTTATTTTCTTTAAGTACATAATCGTTAAATATTGTAAATATATCATCTTTTTTCATTAAAAAAAGACCAATAAATATAAAGATTAGCCCTAAAGTCGCTAGTATCTTTTTTAACATAACTCCTCCAATAACCCCTACAATCTAACTTAATTATAGTAAAGAAAAAACTAAAAGTAAATAAAAAAACCAATTATTTCTAATTGGCTTATTCCATATTATTCATCATTTTAGTTAATCTTGATTTTAATCTAGCAGCTTTATTCTTATGAACTAATCCGCTATTTTTAGCTTTATCAATTCTTTGTAAAGCTATATTTAAGTTATTACCAGATTCTTCTTTGTTTCCAGCTTTAACTTCTCTTTCGAACTTTTTAACAGCTGTCTTCATGCTTCCATAAACTAAGTTGTTAACTTCAGCTTTTTTAGCATTTGAACGCATACGCTTTTTAGCACTTTTGATATTTGGCATTTTTTTCACCTCACTTTTTTAAACACATTAATAATATCAAATTTTAAAAGAAAAAGCAAATAAAAACGTATAATTTGTCAATAATATTACTGGTGAATAATATGCATGAAATAGATTTGAATAAAAAAGATTTAAGAACAGACTTAATTTTAGAAAAACAATATAAAAATTTAGAAAGTAAAACGACTAAATATAAAGATATAGAAATAATAACTACTAAATATAAAAATAATAATTACACAACAATATATTTTAATGATGCAACAGATAAAGATAACTATTTAAATCTTGAAAAAGTACTAATAAAAGAATTAAAAAAATATATTAATATAAAGGAAAACGACACTATTTTAGTAGTAGGATTAGGAAACTCTAAGAGTACACCAGATGCTTTAGGTCCAAGTACAATAGATAGTATTTTAGTAACTAGACATTTAAAGTTATTAAATGTTTTAGATAAAGACTATTCTGTAGTATCAACATTTAAACCAAGCGTTATGGGGACTACCGGAATAGAGTCAATTGACTTAATAAAAAATATTATAAAAGATATAAAAGCAACCAAAGTAATTGCAATCGACGCCCTAAAAGCAAGTAAAATAGAAAGACTCGTAAAAACAATACAAATAACAGATAGTGGTATTCATCCAGGAAGTGGAATAAATAATAATAGAGGAGAAGTAAGTAAAAACACAATGAAAACAGATGTGATATCTATAGGAATACCAACTGTAGTAGACATAAAAACAATCCTAGAAAGTATTTTAGAAGAAGAAATAGAATTAGATGAAAACTTAATATTAACTCCAACTGACATAGACTATCAAATTGAAAAACTAAGTAAATTATTAAGCATAAGTATAAATAAAACTCTTCATAAAAAACTATATCCGACAAAATAACTAAGTATAATAAAATATAATAATACTGGTGAGTCAAATGAATAAAAAATTTAGTACTAAAAATAAAAGAATAAAATTAAGATTATTTTTTACTTTTCTTATGCTTTTACTAGGAATTTATGCAAGTTATAAAAATATAGAAAAAAAAAGAATTGTCTTAACAGACAAAGAATTAACTAATTTAATAGTAGATAATAGTTTTACTTCTAATGATACTAAATTTATAGGTAACATTATAGATAAAATAGCAGATGTAACAAATCCTATAAAAGTATTAAATAGTAAGTATCAAACAACATCTACTTTTAAAGAAGAAAAAAAAGTAGAGTCACCTCCAATAATATATTTATATAACTCTCATCAACAAGAAGAATATGCATCAAGTACACTAGCAGAATACTCAATAACTCCAACAGTTATTATGAACAATTATATATTAGAAGATATTTTTAACAAAAATAATTATAAAACTATTGTAGAAGAAAACTCTATAAAAGATATATTAAATAAAAATAATTGGAAATATTATAAATCTTATAATGCAACTAGAATACTTTTAGAAGAAAATATTATTAAGTATCCAACTTTAAAATACTTTATAGATATTCATAGAGATAGTCTTCCTAAAAATAGAACAACAGTTAAAATAGATAATAAAGATTATGCTGAAGTATTATTTTTAATTGGTCTTGAAAATAAAAATTATGAAGAAAACTTAATGTTTACTGAAAAAATAAATAATAAACTAAATGAATATTATAAAGGACTTAGTAAAGGAATATTAAAAAAAGGAGGAGAAGGAGTAAATGGAGTATATAACCAAGATTTTAATAATAGAACTATATTAATAGAAATAGGAGGATATGAGAATACTCCAACTGAAGTATTAAATTCTGCAATTGCATTTTCAAGATGTTTTATGGAGGTTATAAGTGAAGAGACTAATTAAATTAATAGGAATAATATTATTAATATTCTTTCTAGCCTTATATTTAAGTAGTTATAATACATCTTACTATGAAAATAAAAATATTTTAACAGAAGACGCTATAAAAAGATTTGAAAAAGATTTAAAAGAAGGAAAAAAAATAAATGTAAATAACTATATAGAAAAAGAAAAAAACTATAATAATAAGGTATCTACTTATACATTAAAACTATCTAATTTAATAGATAAATGCATCAATAAAAGTTTAAAATTAGTTTTAAAATATTTAGAAAACAGTAACATATAAATAAAAATTAATCTTTAAAAAACACACTGATTATTGTATAATCGATATAGAATAGAATACGAGGTGTGCTATGAATAAAGATGATATAAAAAATGAATTATTAAACTATTTAACAGAACAAATACAAAAACAAGAACATAGTAAAATTATGACTGACGAAGAAGTAGAAGCATATGACTATGTAGGTAATGTTATAAGAACTCTTAATAAATCAAAAGAATTCTTTGTTGATGTAATTGAAGAGAGTCAAGAAGAAAAAGAAAGATTTATTAGTTTAATGAGTAGAGTAATAAAAAAAGAAGAATTAGACTCATTTCTTTCTGCTTCAAAAAACTTATATTATTTAAAGAAAGTAAATGATTTAGAAAGTAGTATCTTAGTACCACAAGAACAAGATGCTAATAGACAAATAAATAGATTTATAGATTCACTAAATAGATTTATTTGTAAAACAGATAGAAATCTTTATCAAACACAAATCAATAAAATAACTGAATATGCAGAAAAACTAATGGATTTAGCAGACTCTATTGAATATGAGACTGAAATAAAAGATATAGACTTATTTGAACACATCATAGAAAACTCTGATTTTAGTGATGAAGATAAAGAAAGAATAGTAGAATATGCTATAGAACAAAATTTAAATTATTATAATTCTAAGAATAATGATGAATTAAAAGAAATGACAGAAGAAGAATTAAAAATGTCAGAAATAGAAAACTTAATAATATCAGATGAACATCTAAAAAAAATAATAAGTCTAATAGAAGATAAAAAAGAAGAAAATATTAATTTAGACGATTATAAAGTAGAAGAAAAATACACTGAAGATATAAAAGTATATTTATCATTTGTAAGAGAAAAAGTAAAAGAATATTTAGATAAAAATAGTGAATTAACACCAGATGCCGCTCTAAATAAATTCTATACTGAATATCAAAAAATAAAAGAAGAAAAAGATGATAATAAAAAATTATTTTATACTGAAACTAATAATAAATCATACTTAGAAAGAGATTTAAACTCATTAAGTTTTGAAGAAAGACAAACAGTAAGTACTCTTTTAAATAATATTAAAAAAAATGAAGGTAAACAACAAAAAGAAGATACTAATTTTTTAAAATTAACAGTATTTGATGTCCATACAGTTTCTCTAAATAATGTTAATTTATCTTATATCAAAGTAGATGAGAATAATTATATTATTTTAGGAGCAACTAATAAAAAGATAAAGAATCATAATGAAATATTAGATAAAAGATTAAATATAGTAGAAGATCAAGTTATAGATATAATGACTAAAGTAATAAGAAATGAAGATTTATCTTATTATAGAAACTCTTCTAAAAAACATGAAGAAAGAATAAAATCTAAAATAAATTCTAAAGACCAAGTACTTGAAATATTAGATGAAGATGATGATTATGAAAAGCCTATAATTATTGGTGTAGCAAAAAAATAAGAGGTGACGTATATGTTAGAAAATCAAACTACTTTAATCACAATTTTAAAAGAAGTAATAGAAAGTAACCAAGAAAAAATAGAAAATCTAGAAAATATAACAACATCTTCTGTAATAATATATAAAAAAGAATTAAAAAAATTAAAAGAAGATATAAATTATCTAATAAACTTAAATCTTGATATTGTGGAAAGAGTCTTAGACGAAGCAGAAATTGATCCTAAAGAACAAGATAATATTTATGAATATTTTAAAGTTATTAAAGAATTATTAGTATTAAACAAAAAAGAAAATACCACTTTTAAATTCTATAATAATCAATTAAGTAAAGTAAATAGATTCTTTGATTACGTAGAAATACTTCAAAATAAAAATAAAGTTTATCATGAAAGTAATATAAATGAATTAGAAGAATTAAAAATTAAAAATGGAAAATATTTAGATTTATTAGATCAAATAACTAATAAAAATGATAAGTCATATATAAGTGACATTAATACAGTAAAATCATTATTAAATGAATGTAAGATAAATTCAAATATAAAAAGAGAAATATTTTATAACTTAATGAGATATAATGCTCTATGTAATAGTTAGACTGCTAAAACCAGTCTTTTTATTTTAAATGTTATATGTTATAATATGTTCAATTATGGGGGTGTTATCGTGGAAAATGGACAAGTAAAAACAGTTGATATTTCACTACAAACACTACTTAGAGAATGTCTAATAAAAAAAGAGTTAGAAAGAGACTTCTATTATAGTTTTAGACTTGCAAACAGAAAGAATATTAATGAAATTTTTAAATATAAAAAGTTTAATGAAGACTTTACTGATAGATTAGCTTGCTACAACACAGGAGAAAACATAGTTGGAATTATTAGACCATCATATAGTGAATTCCTAGAAAAATTACAAATATATTTAAATGTAAAACCAACTACTAAAGATGATGATAATTTAACAAAAAAATTATTAGAAAGAGTAGAAGTCTTAAAAAACATTAAAACAGAAAAAGAACTAAAAAAAGAGTTTCCTTTACTTTTAGATGACTTATATAAAGGAAGAAACTATATTAATAATATTAATTATTTTTTAAGTAATAAAAACTTGTCAGAAGAATCAAGAAAAGATTTAAAAGATAAAAGTCATTATTATTACTCTTGTGCTTTAAAAAAGTCACTTCCAAATTTTATAGAAAGTCAAACAAAACTATATAGACGCTTGATAATAAAAAGACACGAATTAAAAAAAATGCAAGAATCTAAAAGTTATAATAAATTTATAAATGATAACTTTGACATAAATAAAATGTATATTTATATAATTCATGAATACTTAAGAAAATGTGAAACTTCATCTGACAAAAATGAAATAAAAAAATATATTAAACTTATTGATAAATATTTATTATCTAAAAAAGATAAAACTGTAACTATAACAACCGATGATAAAATAGTAGTAGACATTAATTCCATTTTAACTAGATTTAATAACATAAAAAGAAAAATAAGTGAAGATAGTAGTGAAGTGGACTGGATTTTAATACCAGAAGGAAAAGAATATAAAGAAGTTCAAACAAAGGAAAAAGAAAAGAAAAAAATAAAATTAAAACAAGAAGAAGTAAGAAGATTAAAAAGTCTTGGAGAAAGAAAAAGTACTTTTTATGAAAGTACAGATTATTTAGTAAAAGCAGTAGGTCTTAGAAGGTATTCTGGATATGTTGCCTATATTTATAAGAATGGAGAAGTAATATTAGATAGAAAATATAATAAAGATTATCCAACAACAGCATCAGGTGATGCAATATATAATATGAAAGCAATTAATTTTGAAGCCTTAAGCAAATTAGATAAAGTGTCTCTTAGGAAGAAAAAAGAAGTAAAGAGAATGATACATAGAAATAACTGGGAAGATAGAGTCAGAAAAATTATAGAAAAAGAAGGTACTAAAGAAGACATAGAATCTGCAAAAACACTAGTAAAGAAATTAAAAGGAAAGAGCATTTAACTCTTTCCTTTTATATTATTGATATAATTCTTTCTTAATTAACTCAAGATTACTTCTCATTATAGTATTATAATTTTCTTTATTACTTCTTTCAGTATCTGAAATATTATCAAGTTTATGTAATTCTAATTTTTGAATATCTGTATAAGTATCTAACAATTTCTTTGCATTTTCATTTACTTCTTCGCCTTTAAATAACATTATATAACTAACATTCTTATTTTTAATTGCTTTTTCTGCTTGACTCAAAGTCTTTTGATTAGCATCACTATCTATACAAATAACATCAAGTCCAAACTTTTCAAGATATTTAAGAGCAGAGTCCGCAACAATTATAGTTTTATGTTCTGTACTTTCAACTGCAACTCTATAGTCAGCATCAAGTTCGGATAATTCGATTTTTAATTTGTCATAAGCATCATCAACTTCTTTTTGTAAATATGTACTAGTAATATATTCTTCTAAACCTAATCTAATATTTTGACTCATCATAAGTAATGAACTAGGATTTAGCCACATCTCTTCAGGCGAATAATCTGTCTCCAAAACATAAGCAGTATCGATTATTTTTAAATTAGGATTAATATCTAAAAGATCAATTGCTAAATTTCTTTCTTTTTCAATCAAACCATTATATACAAATAAATCTTTCTTAGCATAATCATGTTTTTGTTTATTACTAATTTTGTAATTATTAATATCAACACCATCAGGATAAATTGGTGTTATAGTTGCATGATTTTCATATAACTTTTTCGTAATATATTCATTAGGGTAATTAGTAACAATAATTTCTATATTATCCATCGAGTCATCTGTACAACCAGTGGTTATTAATGCAATAGGAATTAGTAAAACTATAGTTAAAAATAAATATTTAATATTTTTCATTCTTTCTCTCCTTTTTTAATGGTACAGGATCATATAAAGGAGCATTAGAAAAAGGATTACACCTAAGTATTCTCTTTATCGCTAAAAAACTCCCATAAATTGCTCCATATGTATTAATACTTTCTTTAGCATAAGAAGAACATGTTGGGACATGCCTACACATACTATGACTAGAAAGTGGTAATTTTTGATAAAAATTAATGATAGAAATAAGTAATCTTTTCATACTATCACCAAGATTATTTTACTATTATTTTACTATTTTTACAATATATAATTTCTTGAATAAAAAATATATCTATGATAAAATAAAAAATAATAGGAGGGGTCTTATATGAGTATTTTTGATAGCTTATTTGGACATAAAAAAGAAGAACAGAAAGAAGATAAAGTAAATTTAACAAAACAAATAGATACTCTTGTATTAGTAATAGAAAACTTAGGGTTATTAAATAAAGAGGAAATTATAGAAAAATTAGATAAACTGCAAGTAGAATATGACAAAAATCTAATAAAAAGATTATCTATTTCAGAAGATAAAGAAAAATTATCCGCTCTATATAAATACTTAGAAAAGGATAATCTATCATTTGGAAAAGAATCTATAAATTCATTAAGAAAACAATTAGAATTTATTTCTAGTAATAATTCTCTAACACAAGATAATATGATAGAAGAAATGCTGAATGTTACAGAAAAATACATTAATAAATATAAGAGCATTATAGAAGAATTAAATAATTCAATAAAAACATTTGAGATGGCTAAACCAACATATGCAGATAAAATTGCCATGATTGATTCATTTACAAAATTATATAAAGAAAATGAATTAGGTTATCAAATTAATTTAGAAGAAAAAGTAGAAGACAGACAAAGAAGTTTAAAAAATCTAAAATATGGTGGATATGGAGAAGAAGAATTAAAGAGTTTTATTAGTAGATGTAAAAATACAATTACTGATAAAACAAATAAAGGTTGGACCACAAAAGAAATATTAGACTTTATTGATGAAAATATTTATACACCATTATTATCTAGATATAATCAAGACTTAGAGCAATTAGAAATAAGAATATCACGTCTTCAAAATGGTGAATATAAAGAAAATGAAAGAAAAAGAAAACAAGACGAAATAATATTAGATTTTAATGAACATTATGGTCATAATATTACTCCAGAAATATTTAAAGAAAAATATAAAAACGAACTTTTAGTAATTGATAAAGTAGGATACCCAAAAGATGCCATTAAAGAATTTGAAGAAGAAATTGATGATATCATTACAAGAGCAGCTATTAAAGGCCAAACTAATATTTCTACTGTGGTCGATATTAAGAATGTATTCGATAAATATGTAATAAAATACTCTAAAGCAAAAGATACTTTAGAAAGAAATATTAGAAAAGTTGAAAGAACAATATTATCAAATGAAGAAAAAGAAAGAAGAAAAGAAGCTTTACAAGAAAACTTTAAATTAACACTAAGTGCTAAAGAATTAAGTGAAAGATTAGAAATTATGTTAAACACTCTTAAAAAATTGAATTTTTCAAGCATAGAAATAGCCGCCTTTAAAAAATCTTGCGAAGATAAAATAACCAATGCTTCTTTATCAACTGATATGTTAGAAGATTTAAATGAACTATTTGAAGAAAAACTAACATCAACTGAAGAAAATCTAGAAAATTATATAGAAATATTAATAGCAAATCTAAAAACACTTCCATCAGGTGGATATGGAGAAAATGCTATTTCTGAATTTAGAAAAGAAGCAGATAAAGTTCTTGAAACAAAATTATTAAACAAAGATAAAAAAGAAAAAATAAAAACTATTTATGAAAGATATAAAAATAATTATTTAACAAACAAAGAAATCTTTACTAAATGGAAAGAAGAAAGAATAAAGGCTTATTCGGGTACAGACTTAGAAAATTATGCCTTAGAACTAGATAATGAAATAAGTTATATGCTATCTCTATCAACATCTGAATTAAATGACTACTATGAAGAAGATGACAAGAAAAAAAGAGAAGCAGGAGAAAAACATAATTTAATGGTAATTCTAAAAAGTCTTGCAAAAGATGAATATCAAAAAACAAATAATAAGAGATTATATGAAAAAAGATTAGAAGATATAACAAATGGAAAACTACCATATAGTCCAGAAAAAGTAGCAGAGAAAAAAGAACAACTAGAAACTCTAGCACTATTTAGTGAAGAAGATATTCCAGAAGATGAAAGAATATATAGTACAATAGATTATATAGATAGTACTTTATATAAACAAATATCCTCAATTGATGGAGTAATTCCTAAGAAATAAAAATATAACTTTCGCAGTTATATTTTTTTTGTTATAATGATTATGGTGATTTTAATGGAAGAATTATTTAAAAGATTAAATATAGAACCTAAGGATATGAGTTTATATAAAAATGCTTTTTCTCATAGTTCATATGTAAATGAACATAAAGCAAAAAATGATTATGAAAGACTTGAGTTTTTAGGGGATGCAGTACTTGATTTAGTTGTTGCAGATTATTTATATACACATTATAAAGAAACAGAAGGTGAAATGACTAAAGTACGTGCAAGTTATGTATGTGAAAATGCTAATTATTGTTACGCAACAGGTTTAGGCCTTTCCAAATATATTTTAGTAGGACATGGTGAACAAAAAGAGGGTGGAAATTTTAAAAAAGCTATAGTAGCTGATATATTCGAAGCCTTAATGGGAGCAATCTATATAGATTTAGGATTCTCGACTGTAAGAAATGTAATTTTAAAAGTAGTAGTACCATATATAGAAAATCCTAATGTAACTTTCTTTAGTGATTATAAAAGTAGTTTACAAGAATACGTTCAAACAGAACAAAAAAGTCTAGAATATAAATTAGTAAATGAAGAAGGACCTGCTCACGACAAAAGATTTACAGTAGATGTTGTAATAGACAACATTGTCTATGGAACAGGAATTGGAACTTCAAAAAAGGAAGCAGAACAAGAAGCGGCCAAAGTTGCTCTAAATAAACTAGCAGTAAAGTAGTAAATAAGAAATTGTGAATAAATTAAGTTTTGTTATACTATTTTTTACATTAAAAAAATAAAACAATTAAATAAAAAAATAGAACAACAGTAAAAAACTTAAGAATATAAAAAAGCAATAAGGGAGCATTAATAAAATGAAAAATAAGAAATTCGGATTTAAAACTAATAAAAAAGTAATTATATGTAATGCGTTAATTATTACATGTATCTTATTTTTAAGTGTTGGTTTCTCAGCGTTTCAGAATAATGTCCATATTAAAGATTTAGCAGCTACTGTCAGAATAGATGAAGATATTAGAATTTCTGGTATAAATATATTATCGGCATATGATGGGACTAGTTTTTACGAAGATTATAATGTATCTAATATTGTTTCTAAAGTTAACCTAAATTCAGCAGACTCTTATATAATATACAATGTTGATGTTTATAATTTAGGCAATGTTTTAATGGGAATTAAAAATATTAATATTAATAAAGAAAACTTAAAAGTAGAGGTTCTTAATTACAACTTAAAGACAAAACTATGTGATGAAGGCATAGACTGTAAGTTAGGGTCTAAAAAAACATTACAACTTAAGGTATCATACAAAGAAGGGTATTATGATTCTTCAAATACTAATTTTGACTTTAAAGTGGATTTTGATTTTCAAAGAATATATAATATCAGTTATGTAAATATAAATAGTAAAGATTCTGTATCAGAAATAATTAATGGAGATACTTTAAATGTTAATATTGAAAATAAAGAGAATGCTATTTTAAGAGTTAATATGAATAATAGAATATTATCTAGCAATGAGTTTAGTTATAATGGAAATACTTTGGTTATTCCTAACGTAAGTGGTAACTTAAAAATTTATTTTGATTATTATCATTATACATGTAAACGTGCAACAAGTCTTCATACAGAGGAATGTTTTGGTGTTTATTGTTCAGGAATGGGATATAAACTAGACGGAAGTAAAGGTACAACGACTATTACATACGGTTCGTTGGGCTCATCTGGTACATTAACAGCCGGTGATGCATTTGATTGCGATGTCAACGGTGATGGAGTATATAATTCTGAGACAGAAAGATTTTATTATCTTAATAATTTGAGTGAAAATAGTAATATAGCTACTTTAATATATTACAATAATGTTAGTAAAGGACAACCTAATAATAATCAGTTTTATCAGTATTATACTACAGCTGAAAATTGGCATGGTCCTTTAAACGCTATGGAACAACTTCCTACTACAAGTCAATGGAGCAATGTTAAGTTATTTAACACTAGTAGAAAATTAGTTGATGAATGCGGAAATTCAAGTACAAAAGATGGACATGAGTATCCTAAAAATCTCGATTATTCTAAATATGCTGCACGCCTTTTAACATTATCTGAAGTTAAGAAACTTGTTAATTTTTATGTTCCGTCTTGGAAGAATGGTGAACTTGATAATCATCTCTATCTTGCTGAAAATACTAGTTTTTCAAAGAAAGATAATTCTAAATTCGATGGATATTGGTTAGAAACCCCTAGAAATACAATGTCAAGTTATGGATGGATGATTTATACAACTGCAAGACGTGTTCATAGTGTAGAAGTTCAAAGAACAGACGTCTTAATTGGAGTTAGACCTGTTATAGAAGTTCCAATTTCCAAAATAGATTATTAATAAGTAGTAAATAAATGATAAGAAAAAAGTAGAAAATTATTTTCTAACTTTTTTCTTTTATAAAAATAGTATATTTAGGCTTAGATAAAAAAATATTTTAAATTTTAGTAAAAAAGACATGAATTTTATTTTCTTATATCTACTTATAAATAATATGTATTATACTTTATTTATACTTAATTCCGTTACATATTAATAAATGGACTTTCAAATGAAAATTAACACCAGATTTTTAAGTACTTTATTTTTTACAAAAACAATGTTATAATCTTTATGTTGTTCATTCGTTTATATATTTAATTTATATCGGTAAAAATTTATTTATAAAACAATCAGTTGTTTTTGTTATGATATAATTAATAATAGATGAAAAAATAGAAGGGAGAAATATAATGAGTAAAATTAAAATTTTTGCTTTAGGTGGCTTAAATGAAAATGGAAAAAATATGTATGTAGTAGAAGTTAATAAAGACATATTCGTTTTCGATGCTGGTCTAAAGTATGACAACGATATTAATTTAGGAATAGATTATATTATTCCAAATATTGATTACTTAATAAAAAATAGAAAAAGAATTAAAGGTATATTTTTAACACACGGTCATGAAGGTAATATGGGAGCAACTCCTGATGTATTAGAACAATTACCAGAAGTTCCAGTATATGGAACTAAATTAACTTTAGAAATGGTTGCAAAAGACATAGATAGAAGTATTGCGAATAAAGTTAAATTAATTGAAATAAAACCACATATAAAATTAAACTTTGGAAAAAATTCAATATTTCCAATTAGTGTAACACATTCAATTCCAGATGCAGTTTGTTATGTATTATACACACCAGATGGAGCTATAGTATATACAGGAGACTTTGTATTTGACTCTACTATGCAAGGAACATATAAAACAGATATTGGTAAACTTGCTTATGTTGGAAAACAAGGAGTTTTATGCTTATTATGTGAATCTTTCTATGCAGATAGACCTGGACACACATCACCAAATAACCGTGTAAGTGATTTTATAAGAGAAGTATTAAATGATACAGATGATAGAATAATAGCAACTGTAATGCCAGCACACTATTATAGAATTCAAGAAATCTTTAACGAAGTAAATAATACTCATAGAAAAGTAGTAATTATGGGTAAAGAACTACAAGAAACAATTAATAGAGCAATAGCAGAAGGATATTTAATAGTTAATAAAGACAAAATTGGAACACTAGCGGACTTAGAAGGAAAAAATACTTTAGTATTAATTTCAGATAACAAAGAAAAACCATTTGGTAATCTAGAAAGAATTATTAAAGGATTTGATAAGTTTATAGAAATAAAAGAAACAGATACAATCTTTATTACAGAACCAAGCTATCCAGGAATAGAAAAGAGACTTGCTCTTATTATGGATGAAATAGCAATGCTTGGAGCAGATGCAATATCATTATCAAGTAAGAAGCATCTACTTCATCATGCATCACGTGAAGATTTAATGTTAATGATCAACTTAATGAATCCAAAATATTATTTTCCAGTAAAAGGTGAATATAGAAATCAATATCAAAATGGAGAAATAGCAGAAGAGTTAGGCATTCCAAAAGAAAACATCATTTTAAAATTAAATGGAGATGTATTTGAAATGAACAAAGGAGTAAATACAAATTCATTTGAACATATAGAAACTGATGAAATATTAATAGATGGTAATAGTCAAGGAGATATTGGAGACTTAGTATTAAAAGACCGTGAAATGCTAGGTGAAAATGGAATAGTAATAATAAGCTGTACCTTAGATAAAAATACTAAAGAAATAATAGGTGGCCCAGAAATATTAACAAGAGGATTCATCTATGTAAAAGAAAGTCAAGATTTACTTGAAGAAACAAAACAAGTTTCACGTGAAGCTATTGAACAAAATATAGAACCAAATTCAAAAAGAGTAGATTACTCTAAAATAAAGAATGATGTAAGAGATATATTAGGTAAATTTTTCTATAAAAAGACTGAATCAAAACCAATGATCATTACAGTAATTCAAGAAGTATAATATGAATAAAAAATTAATATTAATAACCTTTTCAAGTGTCTTAGTTATATTAATACTAATAGTTTCAATGATTAAACTACATCCAAGTACAGGTACAATGAAATGTATCTATGAAAGTAAGACAGATGTAATGAATATGAAGTCTATTTATATAGTTAAGTTTAAAGATAAAGTAGTAGAAAATCTAACTACTAAAGAGACTATGCAATTAAATGATGATGAGAGTCTAGAAAAATATAAAACTTATTTTGAATTATTATATAGTAAGTATTATGGACTAAATTATTATGACAATAAAGTAGTATTAGAAAATAAAAAATTGATATCTATAACCAATATTAATTATAAAAAAATAGATAAAGATAAACTTATTAGTATTGATAGTAGTAATAAAAACTTATTTACAAATGATAATGTCAGACTAACAACACTAAAAAAAATATATGAAAATAACGGAGCTAAATGTAAGTATATTTAACTCTCTTATGTATCCGTAGCTCAGTAGGATAGAGCAATCGCCTCCTAAGATTTTAGCTAAGCAGATACGAAAATAATATAAATCAAAGGATGGACAGGAACAGAAAATAAGTTGTCGCGAAAATGTCGCAACGAAATTAATAAAATCTAAAATTTTTAATCATTTTAGCATGAAAAAGTGCTAAAATGAATTTATGTCTCCATAGCATAACAGGAAAATGCAGCTGCCTCCTAAGCAGCAGACTGGGTGTTCGAGTCACCCTGGGGACACCATAGAATAATAAAGGATTATGTTTATCATAATCTTTTTTTGTTATTTACTATACGCATTATTTGGTGCGTTTTTTTGATTGGCATAAAGATGGCCTGGCAGATCACGTAGGAATTGTGGAACGAGTTGAAGGAAATAAAATATACACTGTTGAAGGCAACTCGGATGATGCTGTTAAAAGAAATAATTATAACATTAACGATAGAAGCATATATGGATTTGGAATAATCAATTATAGCTGAAATCGTACAAAATTAAAAACTTTCCTATATTTTAGGAAAGCAGTTGTTGATAGTTTTTAAATTATTATTAATTTGAAATTATAGCACTACCATTTATAGTATTTGTACCATTACCAGCAAAAGCTACAGCATATTTATGAGAAGAGTTTAAGCCAGATTTTGAAGTTGTACCAACTAATCCATTAACTGTTTTTACCCAAGAACCAGTTGTCATATCATATATTCCTATTTTAGCATTTTGTCCATTATTAGAAGAAAGATTGTAGTTAATTACTATTTTATTATTAGATGCCGTTTTGAAATAAACATCAGTATAAAGCCATCTACTTGACGCACTTACAATATTTGCTCTATAAGATTGTCTAGAAAGATCTAGTGAATTAGTAGGTAATTGTAGAGAACGTAGTCTTCCATCAATATAACCTTCTACGATTTTCTTTTCTTCTATAATTGAATTTGATATTTCATAATTCTTTTCTTCAGCAGTTGTTATAGCCGAAACATTAGTAAATGTTAAGCAAGTTAAATAAATTCCAAAAACTAATATAATTATTTTTTTCATCATTTTATAAATCTCCTTTTCTTATCTTATTTTATTTTTTTCTATATTTAAGTTATAAAAACTATCAACCATAGTTAATTAATAATAAATTTAAATTTTTTAAAAAAGTAAAACATTATGATTATACCTAAAAGATTTAAAATTATATCATCTATATTGAAAATTCCATATCCAGTTATTAATTGTAAAAATTCCTTTAAAATAGTAATTAATAAAAATGTAAATAAGAATTTTTTTAAATTAAATTTTTTATCAAATAAATATGGAACAAATAATGAATATGGAACAAATAAAAATAAATCAATTATAACATAATCAAATAAAAGAGTTGGGGGTTGCACTTGTGTAATGACAAGTTTAAATGATGTTAATATTGTTTTAAAAGGAATTAAATTGAAATTAAATCCATTAAACTTTATGTTATTTAAATTGTATGAAATACCAGAATAAAGGGTATATGAAATTAAGCTTACAGTATAAATAATACATGCAATCAAAATTAGAATCTTTTTTGTTTGCTTACTATTTAATAACTTTATTGAAAATAATAGTGATATAAATAAGCAGCCTAAGATAGAAAAAACTACATATAAATAAAATCTCGATAATATCATTGAAACATTAAAAATTACTAGGGAAGCTACAAAAAAGGTAAACATAAAAATAATCAAACTAATGGAAATAGTCTTTTTTATTCCTTTTTCTTGATATAAGAAAATACTTTTGATGATTATAAAAAAATTACTATATTGAAAGGCGATTTGACCGGGTATGTATTTGAAGCTGATAATATTACCGAAATCTTTTTGTCTAGAGAAAATGACGAGTATTTTATTTCTTTAAAGAATGTGAATAATGTTAATCATTTTCTAGAAAGTATTTATTTTTCGTAAAACATAATAAATAAATATGGCTTTTAAAAAAATAAAGATTATGTTATGATGGAGAAAACGTGAATAAAAAAATATTATCAATTACAATTATTTTAGCAATGATGTTTAATACTTCTTCAGTAAATGCAAAAAATATTGCTACTATAAACAATCAGCATTTTACACAAGAATCTTCTGTTGAAGATTTGTTGTTAGATGTTAATTTTAATAAGAGAGTAAAAGAATATCTTATTAAAGAATACGGAGAAAACTATAAACAAATTATAAGTAAAAACAAAGAATCTGTAGAAAAGGCCAGAAAGATCGAATCTACTTTTTCTAAAAAAGTTAATGGTACAGTAGAATACCCTAACTATGTAGGTGGACTATATATAAATGAAGAAGATAATTTAGTAATACAGTTTGTTGAAAAAGAAGTCTCTAATTTAAAATCTGATTACTTAAACCAATTATCAGTTGATGATTCTATTAATGTTACATACGTAAAATATTCTTATGAAGATTTGAAAAAGGTGCACGATAAAATTCTAAATTATTTTATTAAGGAAAATAAAGAAGAATACATTACAGGATTATATATTGATGTCATTAAAAATAGAGTGGTAGTTGAATTAAAAGAGAACAATGAGGAAGGTATAAAAAAATTCAAAGATTTAGTTATTGACTCTCCTATGGTTATTTATGATGATGAAAGAGTATTATCAGACATAGCAAGTGCTAATCCAGGTGGTGCATTCACTTCATCTTCAAATCAGGGATGTTCTTGGGGATATAGAGCAAAGACAAGTTCTGGAGAAACTGGTATGATATCAGCAGGACATTGTTTTACAGGCAATGGAGGATCTGTTTCTGGAATTGGTACAGTTAAAAAATGGAAAAATAGTGGAAGTGTTGATGCTGCTTGGGTTCAAACTTCAAGCGGAACTAACACTTTAGCAAAAAAAACTACATTCAGTAATGTAACAACATTGTCAACAAGCGTTATCACATCATTTTACACAGGACAGAAATTAGCAAAACTTGGACAGACCACAGGTTATACAACGTGATCTGTTACCAATCCTAGTTATACAGGAACATTTGGAACAAAATTTACTGATTTAGTTCTTGCCAGCTTACCAGCAGGTGCTGGAGATAGTGGTGCAATAGTAATGGAGCAAACTGCCACTTTTAATGATGGCTTTAAAACCGCTGGAATTGCCAAGGCTGCTCAAAATAACTCTACTGCAATGGTTTTTGTTAAAGCTACTCGTATTAATTCAGATTTTGGTTTATCTAGATATTGATAATAGAGGTTTTGAAAGAGGTGAGTGAAAGTGAATAAGAAATTGCTAATAATAATTATTCTATTTCTATTTGTGACAATGGGAAGTATTTTTATCTATGAGCAAACACCATCTTTTAATGATGTTTTGAAAAGTCTTCCTTCATCAAAAAAAATTATTGTTAAAAAAATGGAATCTGATTCTAATAAATACGTTTATTATAAAAGTATTACTGATAAAACTCAGATTAATAATATAATAGATATTCTATCGCAATGTTCAGAGTTTAATGATTGGAGAAATCTTAATCTTTCAGTTGATACATTTTTACTAATTTTCTATGATTCAAAAGATAAATTAATTGCTAATGTAACATTTGATTCTAATGGATTTTTGAATATAGATTATAGGAACCATATATTTTATTTTAAAATCGATGATAGTTCTAAGTTGAATGATTTGTTAAAATGATTTTAATTTGATTAACTATGATTACTATAATAGGAATTGTAAAATATGAAGGAAGAAAAGAAAATAATTATAATAAAAAAAGAGATTATACATTTTATATAGAAGTTGTAAATAATTAAATTTAAGGAACTATAGATAATAGTAGTTCTTTTTTTCTACCATAATTCTACTTGTTTTCTACATTCAATATTTACTCTAAATTATTATTTTTAGTATAATCAACTTGTGAGGAGGATTTATATGAGAGATTATGACTTTGGTAATTTACTTTATAAACTTAGAATAGAAAGTGGGTATACACAAAAAGATATTGCAGATATGTTAGGAGTAACTGATAAAGCCGTTTCAAAATGGGAAAACGGAATTGCTAAACCAACAACAAATAATATTAAATTACTCTCAACAATTTATAATGTATCAGTAGAAGAACTACTAAATGGAAAAGATGCAATTGAAAATAAAAAAATAATAAAGGTTGTATTAACAGGAGGTCCATGTGCTGGAAAGACAACTGCAATGAACTGGATTCAAAACTTCTTTCAAAAACAAGGATATGGAGTACTATTTGTTCCAGAAACAGCAACAGAGCTAATATCAAATGGCTTAACACCTTGGGATTGTGTGACAAATACTGAATATCAAAAATGTCAGATGAAATTGCAATTAGAAAAAGAAAAAGTGTTTGATAAAGGTGCCGAAAAAATAAAAAATGATAAAGTCTTAATTGTATGTGATAGAGGAATGCTTGATAATAAAGCATATATGACAGAAGAAGAATTTAAAAGAGCCCTTAAAGAGTTAGGAATAAATGAAGTAGAAATAAGAGATAATTATGATGCAGTATTTCATTTAGTAACAGCGGCTAAAGGAGCAGACAAGTTTTACAACTTAGATAATGCTGCGAGAACTGAAACAAAAGAAGAAGCAAAAATCTTAGATGACAAAATAATATCTGCATGGACGGGACATCCTCATTTAAGAATAATAGATAATAGCACAGACTTTGAAGAAAAAATGAAAAGATTATTAAAAGAAATATCAAATTTGCTTGGAGAACCAGAACCATACGAAATAGAAAGAAAATTCCTAATAAAATATCCAGATATAAAATATTTAGAATCACTTTCTAATTGTCAAAAAGTTCAAATCGTTCAAACATATTTAAAATCTAATGATAAAGAAGTAAGAGTCAGACAACGTGGATTAAATGGAAAATATACGTATTCTAAAACAGAAAAAATAAATGTTAGTGATATAAAAAGAATAGAAAAAGAAACAAGACTAACACAAGAAGAATATATACAAGAATTAGTAAATATGGACATTAATAAAGGGCAAATAATAAAAGATAGATACTGTCTAACTTATAAAAACCAATATTTTGAAATAGATATTTATCCTTTTTCAAATGACTTAGCAATTCTAGAAATAGAATTAAATAATGAATTGCAAGAAATAGAATTTCCATATTATTTAGATATTTTAAAAGAAGTAACAGAAGATCCTAGATATAGAAACTCTAATCTTGCAAAAACTAAAGTGTTAAAAAGATAAAAAACAATTGATATAGATGAAGACAAGTATTATAATAACTATCTATAAAAGAGGGGTTATTTATGAAATACATGGACTATTTACAAAAATATCAAGATTTAGGACAAAGAGATTGGAAAGATTTTAAAGAAATATTAGACGAAATTGATAAAGTAAAATTAGAAAGAGTTGAAAATCCTACATTAAATGCAGTAGTGGTATTAGGATACTCTGGTAACGGTAAAACAACAACTATAAAAAACTTTATTTTAAATCATCCTGAATACAAAATAATATCAATAGATGAGATATGTAAATGTTTTATAAATCAAAACAATAAATATCCAAATATTTATGAATTACAATCATTATTTGGAAAAGAATTAGAAAAATCAGTAATCAATAAACAAAATATAATATTAGATGGTAACTTCTTAAATATTTTAAATAGAATGGCTTTAAGCGACTACTTACATAGTAATGGCTATAACATAAATAGTCTAAATTTAACTCCAATGATAAGTATAACACTACCCTTAAGAATAGAAGACGAAACAACAAAAATACTAAATAAGAATTTTCAAGGAAATAGATTGTTTTATAATTATGCTAATATGCTAGCAACAAAAAATATAATGTCATTTTATTCACTTGAAAGAAAAAGAGCTTCTATGATAGAACAAGAAATATATAAATCACTAAACTTTGGTATAGATAAAGAATTCTATTTAGATAACATTAAAGATTTAAATGTAATTCCAAAAGAATTAAAAAAATAATAAAATAAAAGAGAACTAGGTATGTAAAATATACATATCTAGTTTTTATATATAAATAAATTATCGAAAAACAATAAATAATTATTGACTTTTAGAAAAAATGACATATACTTTAAGTAGAGGTGATTATATGTCAAAATTGGGAAAACTCCTAAAAATTATATTAATTATATGTATTGTTATCGCAATACCACTAGTAATAGTACTACCATTTATTTTAAAAGGACTAATATTTTCTAAGTTAATAGTTTATCCAAATAGTTTAGTAATGCTTTTAATCGCAATTCAATTTACTAAATTATTTAAATCAATTGAAGAAGATAATCCATTTACATTAAAAAATACAAAAATACTAAAAAATGCAAGCATCTATTCTTTTGTAATGAGTCTTCTTTGGTTTATAGACTCCATTTATTTATCATTTATTAAATCTTGTAGTCATATTGATTATTATATTGTCATCATATTCTTTATTATATTGTTCTTCGGAGTAGGAACGGCTTTATATATATTAAGTAAATTATTTGAAAAAGCAACTAACTATAAAGAGGAGAATGATTTAACAATATGATAATAGTTAATTTAGATGTTATGATGGCAAAAAGAAAAATAGGTCTTCTAGAATTAGCAGATCTTGTAGGTATAACTCCTGCAAACTTATCAATATTAAAAAATAACAAAGGAAAGGCAATAAGATTTAGTACTTTAGAAAAACTATGTGAAGTATTAGAATGTAGTCCTGGTGATATTTTAGAATATAAAGGTGAAAGGAAAAATTAATTATGAATTATTTATTTATATTATTAATAAGTATATTATATACAATACTGTTTTATGGAAAAGTAAAAGGTTTATCAATGCTTTTATTTACACTAATATTCTTATTGTTTACGAAATATTATTTAAAGAAACAAGACTTAATAAAAAATAGAAAAGCATTTCTATATATGATACCAATAATATTATTATCATTAACTTATTTATTATTTGATAACCATACATTTTACTTTCTAAATTATTATGCAATTATTCTATTATATAATTATATGATTATATCAGTTACTAATAAGAAAGAATTATTCATCAATATTTTAAGAAATAGTATAAAACTAGTATTTGATTCAATAAGAAATGCATTAAAAAGTTTTAATGAAGCAACATCTATTTTTAAAAGTAAAATGAATATTAAAGAAAATAAAAAAATAGTAAAATATTTAAAAAGTATCATAGTAACAATAATATTCTTAGTAATAATAATCAATTTATTATCATCTGCTGACTTAATATTTAAATCACTTTTCAGTGGAATAAATAAAACTCTTTCAAATATTTTAAATAATATCTTTGCATCAAGCTTTATCTATAAAATAATTTATACATTTTTAATATTTATTCTAATATCTGGATTGTTTTATTCTATTAATAAAAATAAACTTCAAGAAAAAGAAATAAAACTACCAAAAGTAGAACATTTAACAATAAAAATGATTCTTGGAAGTTTAAATATAATTTATTTAGTATTCTGCTTTATTCAGATTAAATCATTATTTTTAAAATCTTTACCAAGTAATTACATTTATTCAACATACGCAAAAGAAGGTTTCTTTCAATTATTGTTTATATCAGTTATAAATATATTATTAGTTTTATATAGTAAGAAAATTAAAAATAATGATAGGTTTATTACAATATCGACATTATTAATGGTAATATTTAATTATATAATTGTATTCAGTTCATTTTATAGAATGTATTTATATGAACTACAATATGGATATACTTATTTAAGATTATCAGTATATTGCTTTTTAGTACTTGAACTTATTATTTTTATACCAACAATTCTTTATATATTAAATAAAAAAATTAACTTATTAAAAGTATGTTTTAATATATTTATAATTTGGTATGTCGTTATAAATTTTATAAATTTTGATTATATAATTTCATATAACAATGTAAATAGATTTATTAAAGGAACAATCACAGAAGAAAAATTGGATACAGAATACCTATCATATAATACAACCTCTTCTGCAGTAGACAACATTTTAAAATTAGATAGCAAACTAAAAAGTACAGAAAAGAAATCTGATATAGCATCATATAAAGATAGAATAATATCAACATACAGTAAAGATATAAGAGAATTTAATTTATCTAAATATATTGCATACAAAAAAGTAAAAAGAGCATAAGAATATGTTCTTTTTCTATAGCAAAAACATTAACAATATTATATAATCAAATTAGAGTGTGATTGTATGAAATGTCCTAATTATAATTTCAAAATGAAAAAGAATTTTTGTACTCATTGTGGTTATATGACAAATGGTAATTTTATTAATACAAAAAAATTGCAAGAAGATAGTTTATTAGAATTATATTTTGGTAAAAATTATGAAAAAATTACTTCTAATAACAACTATATTGTTCCTTTTATTATAGGACCAGTATACATATTTTGCCATAATTTCTACATAGAAGGAATTATTCTTATTTTAATAGAGTATTTAATATCAACAATATTCTTATGCTTAAATCATGCGTTTTTATATGTTTACGTAGTAAAACTATTAAATTTTATGTATTTTGCATTTAGTAGATTAATCTGGGCAACTATATTAAATTTAATATATGAAAAACTTACTTTGAAAAGATTAAAAAAAATAAAAGAAAAAGATAAAAACTATAAAGAAACAATTCAAGAATTATATAAAAAAGATAATTCTTTACTAATACTAAAATATATTGTATTTACGCCAATATTTTTTATTATATTTGTTGAGATACTATCTTATATATACTCGTATTTAGGGTTAATATAGAAAGGAATATTATGATAGAAGTTAAAAATATAAGTAAAAAATTTAAAAAGAATATAGAAAAGAATAAAGTAGTAGAGTTCTTTGCTGATAATGATATTTCTTTTACTGCAGAAGAAGGTGAAGTCCTTGGTATTTTAGGACCTAATGGTGCAGGTAAAACAACTCTTCTTAGAATGATTGCTGGAATAATGGAACCAACATCTGGAACAATATTATTTGATTCGAAAAGTTATAAAGAACATGATATGGAAATAAAGAAAAATATCGCATTTTTAAGTGGAAACACAAAATTGTATAAAGATCTTTCACCATACGAACTTCTTGAAATGTGTGGTAATTATTATGGTGTTTCTAAAAACAAATTAGAAAAAAGAATAGAAAAAATAGAAAAAGACTTTGATATATCATCATTTATAAATCAAAGAATAGGTAATTTATCAACTGGTCAAACGCAAAGAGTAAGCCTTGCAAGATGTGTAGTACATAATCCTAAGTATTATATTTTAGATGAAGCAACAAGTGGTCTTGACATCATCTTAAGTCAAATAATTCTAAACTTTATAAAAGAAGAAAAGACAAAAGGAAAGTGTATTTTATATTCAACACATTACATGGAAGAAGCTGAAAACATTTGTGATAAAGTTCTTCTAATGCATAAAGGCAAAATTATAAAATATGGTTCCCCAGAAGAAATAGAAAAAGAAACAAACACTTCTAACCTAAGAGATGCGTTCTTTAAATTAATTGGAGGTGTTGAAAATGAATAATCGAATACTAATTACTATAAAAAAAGAATTACGAGGAATAATAAGAGATAAAAAGTCATTAATGATGATGCTTGTAACTCCAATTTTAATACCAATATTTATATTATTATTTTCTTATATGTATGAGACAATGTTAGATAAAGATGAATCTACTAGTACATATAATATAGGTGTAAATTATACTTATACAAAAGAAGAAAAAGAGAGTCTAAAAGAATTAAATTTAAATATAAAACAATATAAAAGTAAGAATGAATTACAAGATTCCTACAAAAAGGGCAAAATAGATTTATATGTCATAAAAAGCAATAATAACTATAAGATATATGAGAATGAATCAAATCAAAATAGTATTTATGCAGCATCAATTTATACAAAATACCTAGATAGTATTAATAAGTATTTAGGTGATAATTACTTAGATAGTATTAATGCATCAAAAGATAAAGTTTATAATAATATTACTTATGAATATAAAAAACTAGAAGGTAAAAATGACTTTGTAAATCAGGTAATAAGTACAGGTCTAATGTTTGTTGTAATGGCTATAACTTTAACATCAATTTATTCAGCAACAGATGTAACAGCAGGAGAAAAAGAAAGAGGAACATTAGAAACACTGCTTACATTTCCAATAAAAAAAGAAGAATTATTAACTGGCAAGTATTTAGCAATAACTATATCTTGTATAATAACTACAATTTTAAGTTTAATTCTTACAGTAATATCATTAAAAATATCCAGTAACATCTTTTCATTCTACAAAGATGCGGTTATAAATATTAATATGACAACATTGCTTTTAGCACTTATTATAATGATTTCATACTCATTCTTTATAAGTGGAGCATGTATTGCTATTGCAAGTTTTTCTAAGACATTTAAAGAAGCTCAAAGTGCTTTAACTCCACTAAGTTTTACAGTAATGATTCCAATGTTTTTAGAAATATTAGACATAAAATTAAATAGTTATTTGTCACTAATTCCAGTAATTAGTCATACAATGCTTTTAGAACAAGTTATTTGTAATACATTAACTACAACAACAATAATTAATATATTTCTAATGTTTACAAGTACAATTTTAATAACAATAATAATTATAAAAATAATAACAAAGGTTTATAAATCAGAGAAAATACTCTTTTCGTTATAAACCTTTTTTTCTTTTTATTAATTTGCTATAATAAAATCAAATAATAGTGGAGGCAATATGAAAGAGATTGAGAAAAAGTGTCCAAATTGTAGTAAAGTACTTGAAGTTGATCCATCACTTAAAGAAATAAAATGTCCTAATTGTAATCGTGAGTATACTATAGAAAAATCTAGAATTAAAAGAAAAGGTAAAGAAGTAGAAAGTATAAATCTAGTAATGAAAGTATCTAAGAATGTTTTTGTTATTCCAGTTGCTATTTTTTCTAGCATAATACTTATCTTAACACTTGCAACAATTCACTCAGTAAACAATTATAAACTGAAATTAAAAGGACAAGATGAAACAAAAGAGTTGCATGAAAATATAAAAAAAATAAAAGATATTGACAAAGAAAAGATAGAAGAAAAAAGTCTAAGTGAAATAAATAATTGGAATATTGAAAAAGACAACGTTCATCTTGGTAATTCAAAAGAATTAGGACAATATTTATATAGAGTAAATAATCACTCTACAATTTATGATGTTTACGAACTAACTTACAAAATAAATAATAGTGATTACACAATTTATACTGCTGTAGTTTATAACGATTTAAATAATGACAATATAAATCAAATTATTCCTGAAATTCATGGAGCAACAATCACAAAAGACAATGAAAACTTATGGGGATATGATACAATAAAAGACCTATATTATGATATTAATACTCCAGAAAAAGCAAAACTAGAAGTAACAAAGGGTCTTTATATGGAAAAATAGTTTAATAAAGGCTAAATAATTAATTTAAAATTTATAAACAACATAATATATACTGAAAGTGAGGAATTATGATTAAAATCAAATGTATAAATCCAAAATCTCTCAGTATTTTTAATTATAAAGTTAAGATATATGATGAGTGTGGTAATTTAATAGAAGAAGGATATACTAAAAATAATGAATATTTTTTTAATCCTAAAAAGTGTTCTGTATATAAATTGGTTGTTATTAATAAAAATTTAACCCCATATGTTATAAGTGTACGTTTTATTCCAGTTAATAATCTTTGCATATATTTTAATACTCAAAATTCTTCCACTTTCTATTTGACAGATAAGTATTATATTGGTTTACCAATAGAGAGAGGAGAATTGAATTTATGGCCAGTCCGTATTCCATAACCATAACGAATGGTACAGGAACAGAAAGTGTTTTAAATGATACATATAATGTTACAGCAAATGTTACAGGGTATGACAATCAAACATTAACACCAACGACTGTAAGCGTAGTAGAAGGAACAGACACTTATAATTTCAAAATAGGAGCTACAGGTACTTTAACTATTCATGTTACAGAAGAAGGAACAACAACTTCTACTCCAATAGTAGGAGCCCAATTCCAAAGAACAGATAGCGCAGGAACTGTTTATGGTCCAGTAATTACAACAGATGCAAGTGGTAATGCTATATTTCAAAACGTTCCATATTCGCCAACGTCTGCTCCAATAATTTATTACAAACAAACTTCATCAGATGGAAATCATGAATTTAGTACCCAAGTTCAAAATACAACATTAACAACTCAAACAGCGACAATAGAATTAGAAAATAAAACGACAACTCCAAGAACATTTACACTAACAGATACTAATTATGAAAATTTACCTGTATCAGCAGGAACATTGACACTTACTAGTAATTAATAGAAAATAAAAAATAATGAAAAATTGTGTGTAAAAGCACAATTTTTTCTTTATTACTTGTAATTCCTACTAATTTAGTAGTAGAATATTAATGCATGGAGGAATACTATGAAAATATCAACAAAAGGACGTTATGCCTTAACAATAATGTTATCGATTGCGAAAGGTTATGATAAAGATGAATATATTTCTCTAAATAAAATAGCAGAAGACGAACAAATATCTGTAAAATATTTAGAAAAGATAATGACAAGTCTAAAGAAAAATAATTTAGTTAAAAGTACAACAGGAAAAGATGGTGGATATAAATTAAATAAGAAACCAGAAGATTATAAAATAGGAGAAATAATAAGAGCAGCAGAAGAAAATCTTGATGTTGTGAAATGTATAAATAACCCTGACTGTCCTAAAAAAACGACTTGTAAAACATATCCCTTATGGGAAGGACTAAATAACGAAATAAATGATTACTTAGATAGCAAAACACTAAAAGATTACTTATAGGAGGAAACAATGAAAAAATTATTAGAAATAAATAATATTAAAACAATTGCTGAAGATGATAATGAAAAAGAAATACTAAAAGGATTGAACTTAGAAATAAACAAAGGAGAAATCCACGTTATTATGGGACCTAATGGAAGTGGAAAGTCAACACTTGCAAATACAATTTTTCATAGTCCTAAATATATTATTACAGATGGAAACATAAAATTAGAGGGAGAAGAACTTACTAATAAAAAAACAGATGAAATAGCAAGACTCGGAGTATTTATGTCTTTTCAAACGCCAGTAGAAATTCCAGGTATTAATTTAGCTCAGTTTTTAAAATCAACAAAGAAGAGTATGACTGGTAAAAAGCCTAATATTTTTACATTTCAAAAAGAAGTAGAAAAAAATATGCAAGATTTAAACATGAAAAGTGAATACATCTCACGTGAATTTAATGTAGGTTTTTCTGGAGGAGAAAAGAAGAAAAATGAAATTCTTCAAATGTTAATTCTAAATCCAAAATTAGCAATATTAGATGAGACTGATTCAGGTCTTGATGTTGATGCAATAAGAACAGTATCAAAAGGAATAAGCCTATACCACAATGACGAAAACGGCGTACTAATAATTACACACTCAACAAAAATATTAGAAAATCTAAAAGTAGACAAAGTACACGTTTTGGTAGATGGTAAAATAGTAAAAACAGGTGATGCATCTCTTGCTAAAGAAATAGAAATAAATGGTTATAGTGATTATATAAAGTAGGTGAAATATGAAAACAGATATTGAACAAATAAAAGATTCCAAAACAAGAAATATATATAATGAAAAAAGTTCTAATATTTCTCTAAAAAAAGAATATGGTCTAAACGAAGAATTAATAAGAAACTTATCAAAAGAAAAAAAAGAACCTGACTGGGTACTAGATATAAGGCTAAAGGCATTAAAACTTTTTAAAGAATTACAAGACCCAGATTGGGGTCCGGATATTAGTTATTTAGATATAAATAAAATTGCAACTTATGTAAAACCAATTAATAATGAGAAAAGAAAATGGGAAGATGTACCAGAAGATATAAGAGATGTTTTTGACAAACTTGGTATCCCAGAAGCAGAAAAAGAGCAACTTGCAGGCTCTGGAGCACAATTTGATTCTGAAGTGGTTTATCATAACTTAACAGAAGATTTAAAAAAGCAAGGTGTAATTTATACAAGTTTTGATGAAGCTGTAAGACTATATCCTGAACTTGTAAAAGAATATTTCACAAGGGCAGTACCAATAAATGATCACAAGTACATTGCACTTCATTATGCATTGTTTTCTGGAGGATCATTTGTATATATTCCAAAAAATGCCAAATTAGATAGACCACTTCAAAGTTATTTTAGACTTAATGAAAAAGGAGCAGGTCAATTTGAACATACTCTAATAATAGTGGATGAAGGAGCAGAACTTCAATTCATAGAAGGGTGTTCTGCACCAGGTTATAACGAATTAAACTTGCATGCAGGATGTGTTGAACTATTTGTAAAAAAGAATGCATATCTTAGATTTTCAACAATAGAAAACTGGTCAAAAAATATGCTTAATTTAAATACAAAAAAGTGTTATGTTGAAGAAAATGGAAAAATTGAATGGATAATGGGCTCATTCGGCTCTAAAGTCTCAATGCTATATCCATTAAGTGTCTTAAACGGGAAAAATGCTAAATGCGAATTTACAAATATTTCTTTTGCTGGACATGGTCAAAATCTAGATACAGGTTTAAAAATAATTCATAATGCAGAAAATACAAGTTCCATAGTAAATTCTAAATCAATTTCTAAAGATGGAGGAATTTGTACATTTAGAAGTAATGTTCATGTAAGAAAAAATGCTACTAACTCAAGCGTATCATTATCTTGTGAATCATTAATGATGGACAGTATTTCAAGAAGTGATACAATACCTGCAAATACAATAGAAACAGATGATGTTTCATATGCACATGAAGCAACTATTGGAAAAATAAGCGATGAAGCAATATACTATTTAATGACTCGTGGTATGAGTGAAGAAGATGCTAAATCATTAATAGTGAGAGGCTTTGCTGAACCAATCGCAAAAGCATTCCCAGTAGAATATGCTGTCGAAATGAATAGACTAATAGAATTAGAATTAGAAGGAACCATAGGGTAGGTGATAAAATGAAATATATATTAAATAAACTTCAAGAAAAAACAACTAATAATTTTAGAGTAAACGAAATAAAATTAGACTTAGACCTACCAGAAAACTTTAAATTAAAGAAATATGAAATTAAAAATAATAAATTAGAAATAACAGAAGAAGAAAAAGCAGAAACTCTAACTTCAAAAATTGGACTAACTCTAAACAAATATAAAGAATTAAATATAAAAGTCCCAAAATATTTCAATGCAAAAGAACCAATTATTATAAGATATACTTTTGAAGAAAATAATGATTTAGTAGAAAATATTAATATCGAATATGAATCATCATCAAGTGCCAATATAATATTTATTTATAATTCAAAAGATGACACTAAGTCATTTCATTTCTTTAAAGAAAATCTTATTATGAAAGAAAATTCAAATGCTACAATAAGTATTATAAATTTAATAAATAGTAATAGTGAAAGTTTTATATCTATTGAGTCAAATGTAAAGGAAAATGCAAGTGTTACACATAATATAATTGATTTAGGAGGAAAAATACGTCTTTCAAACGTATATTCTGAATTAAAAGAGTATAATGCTAGTAACAAAATAAATAGTATTTATCTTGGCTCTTCTGAAGATATAATAGATATTAATTATTACTTAAAAAATATTTCTAAAAAGACATCGTCTATTATTAGAACAGAAGGATGTTTACTTGATTCTTCTAAAAAAACGTTTAGAGGAACAATTGATTTTGTAAAAGGTGCAGAAAAGTCAATTGGTGATGAACAAGAAAATTGTGTAATAATGTCTGATAAAGCAAAATCTAAGTCTCTACCAGTTTTATTATGCGGAGAAGAAGATGTAGAAGGTGCTCATGGAGTATCGTCTGGTAAAGTAGATGAATCTAAATTGTTCTATTTAATGAGTAGAGGATTTAGTGAAAAACAAGCAAAGAGATTAATTATCTCAGCTAACTTAACTAAGATAATTAATAATATTCCAGATGAACTTATTAAGGAAGAAGTAAATGAATATTTAGATAAAAAGATTGGAGAATAATTCTCTAATTTTTTTATATATTATTAGCACTTAAACTTGACAAGTGCTAATAATAGTGCTATATTTAAAATGTAATAAGAAATTAGAACTTATTACAATAATCTATATTTAAAGGTATTAATTAAAAATAAAAATGTGCTACCTATAATGGAATCAACACATTAAGTGAAAGGAAGTAGATTTATATGATGTTAGTACCAAGAAAAAGAGATTTTGATTTGTTTGACGATATGTTTGATGACCCATTTTTTACAAGAAATGATAATAAAATGATGAAGACAGATATAAAAGAAAATGATGATAATTTTGAATTAGAGGTTGATTTACCTGGATTCAATAAAGATAATATTAAAATGACAATCGATGATGGATATTTAACAATCAATGCAAAACAAGAAACAAATAATGATGAAAAAGATAAACATGGAAAATACGTAAGACGTGAAAGATATTACGGAGAATGTTCAAGAAGTTTCTATGTAGGAGAAAATGTTAAAGAAGAAGATATTAAAGCAAAATATACAGATGGTACACTAAAAGTAGAAATACCAAAAGTAGAACCTAAGAAAGAACTTGAAGAAAAGAAATATATCGAAATCGAATAAGTTTATGACTAGTCTTAGTACTAGCCTTTTTTTATCAATAAATTAGAAAAGGAGAAATATATGTTAATAATTCCAATATATGACAGTATTGTATTACCACATTCAACTATGTATATTCCAAAAGAAAATATTGTAGATTTAGGTGGAAGACAAGTAGAAGTAAACGATAAAATTATTTTCCTAGTATGCAAGGAAAGATTAAACTATTCAAAAATTAGCAAAAGTGCTTTCCAAAAAATAGGAGTTTCTGGAGTAATTGCCGATATAGATAAGAATGGACTAGTTACAATAGACACTAAAGAAAGAATAAATATATTAAAATTTAGAAAAACAAAAATAGAAAACAACTATGAAATAGAAATAAATTTACGAGAAGAAGTAGAGGATATATCTATTGAAGAAGAAACATCTAAATTAATGAAAATGAAAAGTGAATTAACTAATTTTATAAAAGATAATCAATGGAGTTTTATGGTAAGAGCCTATATTATGCAATGGAAGTCACTTAGTGAAGTGATATGTGCAATATCTAGTTGGCTACCAAATAGTGAAGAAGAAAAATATGCTCTTTTAAAGGAAGATTCTAAAAAGAAAAGAACTGAAAAAATAGAAAAAATGATTTATGAGTACATTAATATCGAAAGTATTACAAAATCTGCTAAAAATAAAGAAGATGAAGATTTAAAGAAAATGTACAAAGAAACATCTATTAGAAAACAAATTGATTATCTAGAAAAAGAATTAGAAGAAATAAATCCAGATTGTGTTTCAGAAACAAGTGAGTTTGAAAGAAAAATAGAAAAGTCTGGAATGAATAAAGATGCCAAAAAAGAAGCATTAAAAGTGTTAAATAGATTAAAACAAGAAGGAAGCAGTAGTCAAGAATATGGAATGTTATATGACTATTTAGATTTTATGACATCACTTTCTTGGAAGAAAGAAAAATTTAAAAATTATGATATTTCTAAAGCCAAAGAGGTACTTGATAAAGAACATTTTGGACTAAAAAAAGTAAAAAAAAGAATAATAGAAGAAATTGCTGTTATGAATCTTAATAAAAAACAATCTGGTAGTATTTTACTATTTGTAGGTCCTCCAGGAACTGGAAAAACATCAGTTGCCTCTTCTATTGCAAAAGCATTAAATAGAAAATATGTAAGAATATCTCTTGGAGGTATTAGGGATGAAGCAGAGATAAGAGGTCATAGAAGAACATATTTAGGAGCACTTCCAGGTAGAATAATGAGTGGAATAGAAAAGTCAGGTGTATCAAACCCAGTAATAGTTCTAGATGAAGTTGATAAACTAATAACATCGTATGATGGAGACCCAGCCAGTGCATTACTAGAAGTACTAGACCCAGAGCAAAATAATACATTTACAGATCATTATTTAAATGTTCCATACGACTTATCAGACACATTATTTATATGTACAGCAAATAGTATAGATAAAATTCCAGAACCATTATTAAATAGAATGGAAGTAATTGAGTTTAGTGGTTATACTCCAATGGAAAAAGAACAAATTGCTAAAGAGTATTTAATACCAGAATCTATGAAAAAAATAGGACTAACCAAAAAACAAATAGGTTTTACATCATCTGGAATAAAAAATATTATAAAAGACTATACTATGGAGTCAGGAGTAAGAGGTCTTAAAAGAATAATCGAACATTTATGTAGAGAGTCAGCTCTAAAAATAGTAACAGGTGAAGAAAATAAAATAGAAATAACAAATAAAAATTATTCTGAATATATTGATATTCATAAAATTCACCATGACGAAGTAGGAAAAAGTACTAATTCTGGTATAATCACAGGACTAGCTTGGACTAGTGCTGGAGGAGAAATATTATTTATTGAATCAAGTATGACTAAAGGAAAAGGAAAACTTACAATTACTGGTCAATTAGGTGATGTAATGAAAGAGTCTATCCAAATAGCTATAAGTTTAATAAAAAACATTTATCCAGAGTATGTTAAAAAAATATCAGAAAGTGATATTCATATTCATGTACCAGAAGGAGCAGTACCAAAAGATGGACCTAGTGCCGGAATAACAATAACTACAGCACTTGCTTCTTTATTAACAAATAAAAAAGTTTCAGGAAATATTGCTATGACAGGTGAAGTTTCATTAAGGGGTAATGTCATGCCAATAGGTGGATTAAAAGAAAAGTTAATGGCTGCAGAACGAGCAGGAGTAAAGAAAGTGTTTATTCCAAAAGACAACATAGAGGACTTAAAAGATATCCCTGAAGAGATAAAAGAAAAAATAGAAGTAATTCCTGTAACAACAGTAAAAGAAGTATTAAAAGAATTAAAATTAATAAACCAGAACAGACAAATTTAAACAGTTTGTCTGTTTTATATATATGTTTGTAATAAAATGAATAATGTTAATATAGAAGCAGGTGAAAGTTTGAAATTAATTGATATAATTTTATTGGGAGTTAGTCTAGCGATGGATGCAACTGCAGTTTCTATTTGTAAGGGACTATCTATGAAAAAATTAGATAAGAAAAAAACAATTACTATAGCACTATATTTTGGCACATTCCAAGCAGTAATGCCCATTATAGGATATTTACTTGGAATATCTTTTAAAGAAGTTGTAGAATCAATTGATCACTGGATAGCATTTTTCTTATTAGCAGTAATTGGTATAAATATGATTAGAGAGTCACTATCTAAAGAAAGTGAAAGTCTAAATGATTTAATAGACTTTAAAACAATGACACCACTTGCAATTGCTACAAGTATTGATGCTCTAGCAATAGGCATAACATTCGCATTTCTTAGAGTAAATATAATTGGAGCAGTAACTATAATAGGAATAATAACAATATTTCTTTCAATGATTGGCGTATTTATTGGAAATGAATTTGGAAACAAATATGGAAAAATTTCAGAAACATTAGGTGGGATAGTTCTAATTGGTATAGGTTTAAAAATTTTATTAGAACATTTAAAAATAATTTAAAAAAATCACTTGCAAAATTCAAAATAATATGTTTTAATAAATATAGCTAGTAGTTATGAATATAATTTGAAAGGACATAGTTAATTAGATTTTGCTATTTAGGAGGCTATGTATAGAAAGATTGCTATACATAGCTAGGGATCAAATAATAAGACTAATTAAGTTAAATATGTGAAATAAAATATTTAATTCCTAGATGATAATAATCATGGTTCCAAATTATATGATGTCAATGGTTAATCTTGCGCCTACTAGTTATGTGATCACATGGTAGACACCAAATGTAAGAGATTATTTTTATCAGTTTGATAGGCTGACTAAGAATAGTTCGTTGTATTGTCTTAAAAAAAGTTTCGACTATCAATCGAAGCTTTTTTTATTATTTATTTTGCAATTTATAATTATTTAAATAAATTTTAAAAAAAGTATTGTATAAACATAAAATATATGCTTTAATATAAATAGCTAATAGATAATAACAAAAGATAGTTTCAGTTTTGTCTTAGTAGTGTTATTATAGTTGTATTTAGTATATAGGAGATTGAATAGAAAAAATTGGTTTTTTATTTAATCGAGGATCATATATTAAAATAATTATTACTATAGTTAATTTATTAATTATAGATACGCGAAGAGATTTTTGAAACTATATAAAAATGTCAATGGTTAATCTTACACCTATTAGTTATGTGATCACATGGTAGACACCAAAATGTAAGAGATTATTTTTAATTGTTTGATAGGCTAATTAAAAATAGTTCGTTGTATTGTCTTGAAAAAAGTTTCGACTATCAATCGAAGCTTTTTTTATTATTTATTTTGCAATTTATAATTATTTAAATAAATTTTAAAAAAAGTATTGTATAAACATAAAATATATGCTTTAATATAAATAGCTAATAGATAATAACAAAAGATAGTTTCAGTTTTGTCTTAGTAGTGTTATTATAGTTGTATTTAGTATATAGGAGATTGAATAGAAAAAATTGGTTTTTTATTTAATCGAGGATCATATATTAAAATAATTATTACTATAGTTAATTTATTAATTATAGATACGCGAAGAGATTTTTGAAACTATATAAAAATGTCAATGGTTAATCTTACACCTATTAGTTATGTGATCACATGGTAGACACCAAAATGTAAGAGATTATTTTTAATTGTTTGATAGGCTAATTAAAAATAGTTCGTTGTATTGTCTTGAAAAAAGTTTCGACTATCAATCGAAACTTTTTTTATTGTCTTTAACATCAGTATTATGTATAATGTTAAATATAGGAGCGTTGTATAAAAATGAAAAAGAAAGTATTTTTAATTTTAATTTTATTTATAGCTTTATTTGTAACAGGATGTTCTACAAATAATAAAGATGCATTAAAGTTTAAAGAAGAATATGAAAAAATAAATGGAGATAAAACTTCTTATAGTGATAATAAATATCGCACATTAAAAATAGATAAAAATAATCCTTATGTTTATAGTAGTGCAAAAGAAATATTAGAAAAGATAAATAACAAAGAAACTTTTTATGTTTACTTCGGTTCATCATATTGCCCATGGTGTAGAAGCGTAATTGAAAAATCTATAGAATCAGCGAAAAAAAACAATATTAAAAAAATATATTATGTAGATATGTGGAATGGTTTTCATAATGAAATATTAAGGGATACATATAAATTAAATGATGAAAATGAAGCAACAAAAGAAAAAGATGGTACTAAAGAATACTATAAATTACTAGAAAAGTTTGATAACTTATTAGAAGACTATACTTTAACAACAGATGATGGAGAAGAAGTAAAAGTAGGAGAAAAAAGAATCTTTGCTCCAGACTTTATCTATGTAGAAAATGGAGTTGCAAAAAGAATCACTTCAGCAACATCAGAAAATCAAAAAGATGCTGATGCAAAATTAACAAAAGAAATTTTAAAAGATGAAGAAAACTCTTTTGATAACTTTTTTAAAAATAAATAATAGTTATAAATATTTAAATTGTATTATAAAGTCGATAAGAGTTGATATGACCTCATTTCTTGTTATAAGAGAAATGAGGTTTTTATATCTTTTAGATATATTTTTAATATTTTATGAGAATTTTTGATATCTAAACAAAGTTGGTTATTTAACAAATTCTATTTATTGTTATACTAAATGGGTTAAATACATAAAAGTACTTAATATTAAAGTAAAAACTAAAAAAGTTTTAAAACATAAACAACTGAAAATTTTATTTTTTGTTCATATTGACCACCAAACAAACGTATGATAATATAGATTTATAAAGAGGGTGCGTATTATGAATAAAGTATATATTTGTATAGACTTAAAAAGTTTTTATGCATCTGTCGAATGTCAAGAAAGAGGACTAGACCCAATAAAAACAAATTTAGTTGTTGCTGATGCATCACGAACAGAAAAAACAATTTGTCTAGCAACATCACCTTCGCTAAAAAAATATGGCATACCAGGAAGAGCAAGACTATTCGAAGTGCTTGCAAAAGTAAAAGAAATAAACAAAGAAAGATTAAAAGAAAACAATTATAAAAAGTTTACTGCTAAATCTTGTAATGAAGACGAATTAAAAGATAAAAGTCTAGAATTAGATTTTATAATAGCAAAACCTAGAATGAAATATTATATGGAATACTCAGCAAAAATATATAATTGCTACTTAAAATATGTATCCAAAGATGATATTTATGTTTATTCAATAGATGAAGTATTTATAGATATTACTTCATATTTAAAAACATATAAATTAACTGCAAGACAATTAATTACTTTAATGATAAATGAAGTATATGAACAAACTGGAATAACTGCAACCGGTGGAATAGGTACAAACATGTATCTTGCAAAAGTAGCTATGGATATAGTTGCAAAACATGCTGAGCCAAATGAATATGGTGTAAGAATTGCAGGACTAGACGAGTTAACATATAAAAAATTATTATGGACTCATAAACCATTAACAGACTTTTGGAGAGTAGGAAGAGGTTATGCTAAAAAATTAGAAGAAAATAATATTTATACTATGGGCGACATAGCAAGAATATCTCTTGAAAATGAAGAATTATTATTTAAACTCTTTGGGATAAATGCAGAATTTTTGATAGATCATGCTTGGGGAATAGAAACAGTCACTATGAAGGATATAAAAAGTTTTAAGCCAAAAGCATCAAGTGTTGGTTCAGGACAAGTTCTACATTGCCCATATGACTATAAAAAAGCAAAATTAATTGTAAAAGAAATGACAGATTTATTAGTGCTAGACTTAGTAAAAAATAATTATCTAACAAAAGAATTAGTTCTTGATATAGGGTATGACATAGAAAATTTAAACTATTATAAAGGAAAAACAAAAACAGACAGATATGGAAGAACAATTCCAAAAAGTTCTCATGGTATAATAAAACTTGATCATTATACATCATCTACAAAAATAATAATGGAAGAAGTTATTAAAATATATGATCAAATAATAAACAAAACTTTATCAATTAGAAGAATAAATATAGTAGCAACTAATATCATAAAAAAAGAAGAAAAAGAAAGAAAAGTAGAGTTAAAACAAATAAATTTATTTGAAGATGAAGTTGTAAATATAAACATTGAAGAAAAGATAAAAGAACAAGAAAAAGAGGAGGAAAAACTTCAAAAAACGCTTTTGAACATTAAAGATAAGTACGGTAAAAATTCTATATTAAAAGGAATTAATCTAGAAGAAGGAGGAACAACAATTGAAAGAAACGAACAAGTCGGTGGTCATAGTGCATAATTTTCCATATCTTGACATTCTAAATAAAGAAAGACCAATATCAAAACATCCAAAATTATCAATGGAACAAAGAGCAGCTCAGTTTGCTCCATTCCAAGCTCTAACTGGTTATAAAGAGCAAATTATAGAAACTTCAAGAGATACAACAAAAAAGAAAATATTAACAGAAGAAGAAAAAAATATTATAAATGATAAATTGAATATTCTTAATTTACATAAAAATTATTCTGTAAAAATAAAATATTTTAAAAGCGATGATAAAAAAGAAGGTGGAAAGTATCTAGAAACATCTTCAAAATTAAAAAAAATAGATGCATACAATGAAATTATACATTTAGAAAATAATATAAAAATAAGTTTAGAAGATATATTAAACATAGAAATAAATAATTATGAAGATTATTAAATATTTGGTATACTAATAATGGTGATGATATGAATAGTAACTTAATAATAGAAAGAGAATTAAAAAGTATTGATGAGATAAGTGACTTATATGGATATGATAGTAATATAAGACACTTATTATATATAATTATTCCAGCATTCGTAATAAAATATGGAATATCAAAAGAAAAATTAATATTAAAAACATTTAAAGAAATAAGAATTTTAAAAAGTAATCAAGAAAGTAAGACAGTAAAAGCATATTATTCAAGTAAGCCAAAATATGAAAATGGAGAATATAAAACAACTAAATTTATGGTAATACAGAATTATCAAAAAATTAGTTTAGTAGATTTATTAGATAACTTAGTCCATGAATTTAATCATGCTATAAACTCAAGTATTAATGAAATAAAAATAACAAAAAACTATTTATATTTAAGAACAGGTCTTACTTATAGAGTATACAAAAAAGAAGATTTATCATTCATAAGAAAAGATAAATCATACTTATTAGAAGAAATAATTAATACTAAACAAACAGAAGATATAATAAATATTATTAAGAAGTTTGATTCAACAAATAAATCAATAAGCAATACAATATATGCGATAAATAGTGAAACAGCTCCAAAATATAATTCTAATTCCTATTATTTAGAAGGATATGTCTGTAAAAAAATATTAACAAACAAAACATTTATAAATACTTTAGAAACATTAAGATTAAACGGAGAAGTATATGATATTTCTAAATGGTTTGATGATATAACAGGAAAACAAGGAGAATATAAAGAATTAATAAATTTATTAAATGAGGTATATGATTTAGAAATAGAATATTCAAATAGAAAATATTTCAAAATATTTAAACTAAATAAGATAAAAGATACATCAAATAAGATAATGAGAATAGTAGATACCTTTAATAATAATGTAAATTTTAGATAAATGATGTATAATATACAAAGAGGTGAAATTATGAACAACCAAGAAAAGTTTAACGAATTAAGAAAAAAATATGATAAGTTTATCTATGAAAAATATGATATTTCATTTGATGAAGAATATTTAAATATAACATATCATTTTAATATTCCAAATTTAACATACTTTTATCCAAAAATAAAAATAAAAAAGTCATACATAAAAAATAACTACAATGAAGAATATTTAGATTACTTAGTATTCCAGATAGGATTAATTGAATTAATTAGCTACGTTAAATGTACATGTTCTAAAAACATAGAAATAAAATGCAATTATATAAATGAAGAACAAATAAAATTCTTAAAGAAGTTATATTATAATGGATTAGGAGAATTTTTATATACAAATAATATTAAAGTAGAAGAAGATGAATTATTCGATATAAAATGTCATCATGAAAAAATAAAATTACCAACTATTGAATATAAAGGAAATGGTAATTTAATCTGCGTTGGTGGAGGAAAAGACTCTTGTGTAAGTTTAGAACTTTTAAAAGATGAGAAAAACAATTCATGTTTCATTATAAATCCTAAAACTCCATCATATAATTCTTGCATAACAGCAGGCTATACAAATGAAGAAATAATTAGTGTCGAAAGAATATTAGATAGAAAAATTGTAGAACTAAATAAAGAAGGATATTTAAATGGACATACACCATTTTCATCAATAGTTGCTTTTATAACATACTTAGTTGCTTACTTAAATGGTAAGAAAAATATAATATTATCAAATGAAGCAAGTGCTAACCAACCAACTGTAATAGGTACAAAGATAAATCATCAATATTCAAAAACATATGAATTTGAAAGTGATTTCATGAATTATATGAATAAGTTTATTGGATTAGATATAAAGTACTTTAGTCTATTGAGGGGATTAAGTGAATTAAACATTGCAAGATTATTCTCAAACTATAAAAAATATCATCAAGTATTTAAAAGTTGTAACGTTGGAAGTAAAGAAAAAGAATGGGTATGGTGTTGTAATTGTTCAAAATGCCTATTCGTCTATATAATATTAAGTCCATTTATAAATAAAGAAGAACGAATAAAAATATTTGGAGAAGACTTATACGAAAAAGAAGAGTTACTAGAAACATTTAAAGAAATTTTAGGATATAGTAATACTAAACCATTTGAGTGTGTTGGTACTTATGAAGAAGCAAGATATGCAGTAAGTCTAGTATTAGAAAAAGATAATGAGCATTCATTCTTATTAGATTATTATAAGAATAACTATCCACTATTTTTAGATGGTACAGAAATAAATAAATATAATGATGAAAATAATTTGGGAGAGTATTATAATAATATTGTAAAGAAAGAGATGAGTAAGTATGTATAGTGAAAAAATATTAAACAAATTAATAGGAAAAAATATCGCAATACTAGGTTTTGGTCGTGAAGGAAAATCAACATATAGTTTTATTAGAAAACATTTAAAAGATATGCATCTAACAATAATAGATAAAAATACTGTAGAAATAGATGATCGAAACATAACACTAGTAACAGGAGAAAATTATTTAGATAATCTTGACCAATATGATTTAATTATTAAAAGTCCTGGAATATCTCTAAAAGATATAGATTACTCTAAATTTATTGATAAAATAACTTCTCAGTTAGAATTACTATTAGAAGTAGACAGAGAAAATATTATTGGTATTACAGGTACTAAAGGAAAATCAACAACAACATCCTTAATGTATGAAGTTTTAAAAAGACAAAAAGATGAAGTATACTTATTAGGAAACATTGGAATACCAGTTCTAGATAGTATAGAAGACTATACTCCAAATTCAACTTTAGTAATTGAAATGAGTTCACATCAATTAGAATTTGTAAAACATAGTCCTCATATTGCAGTAATTCTAAATTTATTTCAAGATCACCTAGACCATGCAGGCTCTCTTGAACATTATCATAATAATAAAATGAATATATTTAAATATCAAACAGAAGATGATTATGCAATATACTCAGATGATAATGAATATTTAAATAAAAAAATGCAAGAATTTGATATTAAATCTACTAAATATAATGTAAGATTTGATAATGAAAATGTTTTTGGAAATGCTGTAAGAACAAATGGAAAAGATGTATTTATTAATAATGAATTAGTATACAAAGATGAAGAAAGAAAGTTAATAGGAGATCACAATTTAAAAAATATTATGTTCGTATTAACAATTTCTAAAATATTAAATCTTGACTTAGAAAAAGCAAAAGAAGTAATATTATCATTTAAAGGTCTAAAATATAGAATGGAATACATTGGAACATATCATGATATAAAATACTACAATGATACAATCGCAACAATTCCAGATGCAACAGAAAATGCCGTAAAAGCAATAAAAGATGTTGATACCTTAATATTTGGAGGTCTAGATAGAGGAATAGACTATAGAGAATTCATTGAATTTTTAAAAGACAGTACAATAAAAAATTTGATTTGTATGCCATCAACTGGAACAAAAATAGGACGTATATTAGAAGAAGTATCTAACAAGAATATAAAATACGCTGATAACTTAGAAGAGGCAAACAAACTAGCACTTCAGTACACAACACCTGGAATGAGTTGCTTACTTTCGCCATCAGCAGCCAGTTATGAATACTTTAAAAACTTTGAAGAAAAAGGTGCAGCATTTGAAAAAATAGTAAAAAAAATGTAATAAAAACTATTTATATTAATGGAAATTAGTTTACTAATTTCTTTTTAATTACTATAATGAAAATTATAGGAGGTTCAATATGAAAAAAGATAATGACAAAAACAAATATGTAGCAGCAATACTACAAAGACACTACATTGATAATAATAAATATTTATACACATTTCATCATTTAGAAACAGGTAGTTATGATGAACAATTACATTGTTTTATAGATAGAAATGGTAATGAATATGCACATATGTCAGATGAAAGTCTATTTTATAGTGAAATACCATACTCATATGATAGTATTATAGAAAAAAAACAGTTACATGAATTTTTTGGACAAGATTTGCCATTAAGTCAATGCATTTCATTATATGAAAATATATTAAAGGATACAGCATGTTTTTCTTGTAAAACAAAAGATGGAAGAATTGGACGTGTTACTATAAATTTTAATCAATTTGAAAGCCTAATAAATGGACAAATACCACCAGAAATTCAAAATATGCAAAATGTAACTAGCACAACCTCATCACAAGATGTAGACCCAGAAGCAAGTCTTGATAATTTAATATTAAATATAATAGATGGAACTTATACTATTGATGAATTGAAAAAGTTAAGAGAGTCAGCACAAACAAACTATGGAAATTTAGAAAATTTATTAGATACACTAAACTTACAAATAGAAGCCTCTGAAAAAGGAGAATCATTTGTAAAATTAAAAAATGAGAAGAAACAAAAAGAACTAGAAGAAACATTTGAGGATGTGAAAGATGACAAAAAAAAGGAAGGCATAAGTGAAGATAAAAAAGATGATGAGATATGTATTTTCACAGATAGAATAGATTTAATAAAAATACTAAATGCCATAAAGAAGACATTGATTGCTCAAGATGATCCAGCAAGAATGGTAATAGCAGAAATTGCTCGTAAAGAACAAGAACCAAAATTAAAGGAGAGAGGTATTTTACTAACTGGACAAACAGGAGTAGGCAAAACAAAGCTAATGAGCTTGATTGCCAAAAATCTAGATAGACCATTCTATAAAATTGATGCAACTAAATTGACTGTACCAGGATATGTTGGAACTGATATAGAAGAAGAACTATGGAAATTATATGTTAATTGTGGCAAAGACTTAAATAAAGCTGAGCATGCTATAATATTTATAGACGAAATAGATAAAAAGGGCTCTGATAAGAATAGTGATATCAGTGGAAAAGGTGTATTAAATACTTTATTACCATTTTTTGAAGGTACTGAATACGATGCATGTGAATCAGTAAAAACATCAACTCAAAAAGTTAAAATTAATACAAGTAATATGACTATAATATTAGGTGGAGCATTCCAAAGTATGTATGATAATTTAAAAGGAAAAAAAGAAATTGGATTTAAATTGGAAAGTCCAAATGAACAAGAAAAAAATGTTGAAGAGAAAAAGGCTGAAACAGAAGACTTTGAAAAAGCTGGAATTCCTAAAGAATTTGTAGGTAGAATTGATGTTATAAAGCTAAATGATATGGATGTTAATTCTATAAAAAGAGTTATAAAAGAGTCAGATGAATCGGCTTTACATATTCAAGAAAAAATATTTAAACAATTAGGCGTAAAATTAACATCATCAGAAGAATTTTTGAATAAAATTGCAAGTGAAGCAGTAAGAAGAAAAACTGGAGCAAGAGGTCTTAATACAGTAATTGAAGCCGCAACAAGGGAAGCGTATTTTAATGTATATACTAAGCCAGATGAGTATAGTGAAGTAATACTTACAGAAGAAACAGCAGAAGACCCTAAGAAATATATACTAAAACCTAAAAATAATGTAGAAAAAATGTAGAACAATAATTGCTCTACATTTTATTTTTTTCTTCTGTTATCATATTTTTTCTTAAACTCTTTTTTTAAAACTTTAAAATCATGTCTATTTAAACTTTCTGAATGCTCTAATTCATTTTCATTAAAGAATATGCATCCAACTTTTGCCAAGTCTTGATCTGGACTTTTAATCATTGATGTAGAAATATCACGTGCTTCTTCAATATTTGCAAGTTTAGTATCATAATCAAAAGAAATAATATTTCCAACCATGTTTACATAAAATAGTGCATCTTTTTTCACAATAGGAGTTTCATATTCTAATATCTTAATTTTACTACCATTAAAATCAATCTTTTTAATATCAAATCTCCTGATGTTTCCTTTAAAAATTTTTTTCATTTTTTAAAACTTCTCCTTCTTAAGTAAGTATTATTATATATCAAAATAATAAATATATAAAGAAAATTAAAAAAAAGTATTGCCAAATTAATTTTATTTTGATATTATTAATATGCAGTTTGGAAATGGCGCTGTAGCTCAGTTGGCTAGAGCAATCGGTTCATACCCGATAGGTCGTGAGTTCGAATCTCTCCGGCGCTACCAATATGTATTTAAAGCGAACTTAATTGTTCGCTTTTTTGTTTATAAAATAATTATAGTTATTTATTTTGGATAATTGTAAAATGGTGTGTATAGACACAAATAAGTGATAATTATTTATGTAGTCAATGCCGTTATGCATTGGCTATTTTTTTCTAACTTTTTGCTCTTCCAAATCAATAATTAAAAACCTATCAATAGAATTTTTGATTTTATAAAATTCATATCCGAAAGCTTGACATGTATTTCAACCTCTATTTTTCGCATTTTCAATATTAATAGAAGTATCATCAATAAATAAAATATTTTCTGGTAAAATTTCTAAATCATTCTCAACAATTTCAAAGGCAAGTTCATCATTCTTTCTAAAATGTGTCAAAAAAGAAAGCCAAATATAATCAAATTTATCTAAATCAACCTGTTTATCTAAAATAGGAAGACAACAAAAAATTAAATCTGAAAATATTCCTATTTTACATTTTTTTCTCAAAGAATGAATGCAATCTACAAGTTTCTTATAATAACAAACATTCAAGTGTTCCATAATAAATTTATTTGAAAACTCTAAAACAGTGGTATTAAGTCCTCCACTAGAATTAAGTCTTTCTATCCATTTACTTTTACTATCGTCATCATTTTGTCTACTTATAAACACACCGTTTTCATCAGCTAAAGCATTAATATAAATACTCCAAGCATCATTATCAGGAGAGTGCAGGATTAAAACTTCTAATTGTTCTAATAATAGCTTGTTTATCATTATTCTCAATAGGAGACTTATGCATAATAACGCCTCTCATTCAAATATAACTACTTTTTTCTCCATACAATCACCATTTATATTTTAAAATATTATACATTAAAACATCTATATATCAAATAATGTTAAAGTATTATTTTTGAATTATAACCAAACTAATATTTATATTTAATTAAAAATTATTTGCTTATTTTTTAATCTTTTTTATATAATAGTTGCAGGAGGACTACTATGAAAAGATTAGACTTTAAGACAGCATTATTTTTAAATATTATAGGTGCTAAAAAGGAAAAGAACATTTTAAGAAACGGAGAAGATAAAGAATTAATTAAAAAGACAGAAAAAAATATTGTATATGTATTTGAAAGTTATGATGAATTTAAAACATATTTTGAAGAATATCTTGGAAGTGTAGATGAAGACTTGATTAATATGGCAATTGTTACAAGAAGTAGTAAGGGACAAGTTATTGCTTTAAAAGGACTATGTGAAAATATAATTGTAAAAGTTCAAATGAAAAGAGAATATGATAAATTAACTGATCAAAAAGTAAAAGAAATTCATAATGAGGGAAAATTAACTTCTTTTGACATGGTAGATTTGTGGCACCAAAATAATGTATGTGTTCCAAGTGATGACAATAGATGCAGTTTCTTTGATAATAATTGTGATAGTTGTTTATTAGAATATGCATCTCATAAATTAGAATATGACGTAAGAGATGTACAAACAACAATTGCTGCAACAGAAAAAACATTGATAAAAAGATAAGTTGGTATAGGAGATTATCTTTTTATATTGTATAATAGACATATTTTCAGGAGTGATTTGTATGAAATTAAAAAAATGTGTTGAATTAACTAAAAAAATATTTCTTCAAATAGCAAAATATAACCTATTTGATTATTTTGAAGATAAAGACGAAATATTTTCTTGGATAAAACAACTAACAGAGAGAGAAATTAATAATTTTTTAAGTTTAAATGTTGATATAGAAAAAATAAAATTTGATAAAGAAATTTTAATTGATAGTAATCTTTTAAAAACAAAAGATTATTTAAAAAGAGTAGAAGAAATAGTAAGTATAGATAATGCAGATGGCTGGTATCATTTATTTAAAAATTTAATAACAAAAGACTTTTTAGAAAGTGACAGATTCTATAAAGATATAGAAAAGTTAAAAACTGCTCATTCTGCTCAAATACCACTATGGATTATTGGAGACAGAACATTTATAAATAGTCCATACCATGATGAAGATTTTGATATGCTAATAAGTAAAATATCTAAATCAAATGAAGAATATGACTATGTATCAGGAGAAGCAATTGCAAGTCTTTCAGCAAATGAATTATCTATTTATAGTGGTCATCATCAGAGTGATATGCAAGAAGTATATAACTCATCAAGTGATATTTTACAATCAACTAGTTCTTTTCCAAAAAGATCAATTAATAACTTAGCAGAAGACAAGGTATCACTAAATGATCCATTTCATCAAGAAAATATGGAAATATTAAAAAGTAATCCAGAAATAGGTAATTTTTTATATGCTGTAATGACAGATGAAAAAGTGCTAAAACGTCAAGATTATAGAAGAATAATAAGAAAAATGGTAGAACATAAAGATGATGCAAAATATGTTTTCTTAGTTTGTACCTATATACTAGGTTTAGACGAGGCAAAATTATCATTGAACCTTACACAACAAACATTTATATATGAGTTAGGTGGTTTATCAGCTATACAAGATAAAGCAGAACAAATTTACCTAGAAATGAATACTATTGATGCTCCATATATTGAAATTGAAACTTATAGAGAAGATAGTAAACCAAAAACATTTTTTAAAAGATTATTTAAAAAATAAAAAATATGTTAAACTATTGTAATAAGAAAGGATGTATATATGAATAAGTTAGATAAATTAATAAAAATATTACTAGATGAATTAGAAGAAAAAATAGATGTACCAACAAATGAAAGTGAAAAGTTTTATTTATATAAAACACTTGTAAATATAAGATTACCAAAAGAAATAGATGAGAAATACTTATTATTAGAAGATGAGTTTTTACAAAGTAGATTAAAGGACAATATCGTTGATATAAATAATTTTAAAAAAGATAAAATATTTCTTTTTAAAGGTGATATTACTAAATTAAATTGTGATGCTATCGTAAATCCTGGAAATGAAAAAGGCTTAGGTTGCTTTGAACCATCACATGACTGCCTAGATAATAAAATAAATGTGAATGCTGGAATGAGATTAAGACTTGCTTGCAACGAAATAATGAGTAAGAAAAATTATCACTTAGAAAAAGCAGAATGCATAATAACTAAAGCGTTCAATTTACCTTCAAAATATATAATTGAAACAAATGGTCCAATAATCGATAAAAAGTTAGAAGAAAAAGATAAAGAGGTATTAAAAAATTGCTATATTAATGCATTGAATTTAGCTAAAAAAAGTAATATTAAAACAATAGCTTTTCCATGTATTGCAACAGGACAATTTAATTTTCCAAATAGGGAGGCAGCAGAAATTGCCTATAATGCAATAAATGAATATATAAAAAACAATCCTAATGTATTTGACCAAATAATTATATGTACATATAAAGATATTGACTATAATTATTATAAATTACTTATAAATTCAAAATAAAAGAGGTAATAAATTTGAAAAAGAAAAGTAATAATATTAGCAAAAAGACTAACAAATTAATGAAAATAATAAATTATATTTTACTAATAATAATGTGTGTAGGTTCATTTTTTCTTATGATATATAGAGTCTCTCAAGGAAGGTTTGGAAGAGTTCCAACAGATATAGCAATCTACTTTGTACTATTAATACCAGTAATTTTAAAAAGATTTATAAAAATAGGCGAAAAAGATAAACTAGAATTTTACATATTTATATTTATAGCTGAATTTTTAGGATGCATCGTAAATTTATTTAAATATATACCATGGTTTGATACATTTTCGCATTTTGTATCAGGAATATATTTCTTTATAATAGGACTTAAAGTATTAAGAATCATTAACAAGTATGATGAAAAAAATATCTTATTTAATCTTTTATTTGCAATGGCAATTTCCTTATCGTCTGCATGTATTTGGGAAATATTTGAGTTCAGCATAGATAATTTATTTAATATGAATCTTCAGCATAATATAGATACTGGCGTTATAGATACAATGAAAGACATAATTGCTTGTACAACAGGAGCATTTATAAGTGGATTTAGTTATTATTTTTATAGAAAAAAGTCTTAAAATAATGACAAAATAAAAAAAATATACTACAATAATAATGTGATTGCCCTATAGCCAAGTGGTAAGGCAGTGCGCTCTGACCGCATTACGCGTTAGTTCGAATCTAACTAGGGCAGCCATTATTATAATATAACAGCCAATTTTATTGACTGTTTTTTTGATAAAAAAGATAGAATATATGATTTTATATGTTTGTATTTTTAATATGAGTATGTTATAATCTAACATGTCAAAGAGGTGTAAAAAATGAATAAAGAAGAAAGAAAAGAATTAGCAGAACTATTATTTCCAAATATCAAACATGATAGAGCATATTATGAGAATATGTATCCGGAAAGAGATTTAGCAGATGGTGCTATGGTTACAAGATATGGACCATCTCCAACAGGAAGTGTACATTTAGGAAATTTATTTAGTGCATTCTGTGATATGATTTATGCTAGACAATCAAATGGTGTTTTCTTCTTAAGAATAGAAGATACAGACCAAAAGAGAATGGTCGAAGGTGGAATTGAAAATATAACTGGAGTATTAAAAGGATTTAATATCCTACCAACTGAAGGATATTCATTTGGAGGAAATTATGGTTCATACCAACAAAGTGAAAGAACAGAAATATATCAAACTTATGTAAAAGATTTAATAGAAAATGGTTTAGCATATCCATGTTTTATGACAGAAGAAGAACAAAACGAAATTAAAGAAGAACAAGCGATAAACAAGATGAAGATTGGAATATATGGAGTTTATGCAGTTGATAGAGATTTATCATTAGATGAAGTAAAAGAACATTTAAATAATAATGAAGAATATGTAATTAGACTTAAGAGTCCAGGTAACGCTAAAAACCAAATAGAAGTAGTAGATTGCATAAAAGGGAAAATTAAATTCCCAGAACATGATGTTGATACTGTACTTTTGAAAAAAGATGGTACGCCAACATATCACTTTGCTCATGCAATAGATGATCACTTAATGCATACAACACATGTAATTCGTGGAGATGAATGGGTATCAAGCTTACCACTTCACTATCAATTATTCCAAATTCTTGGATTTTCTCCAGTTAAGTATGCACATATTGCTCCAATTACTATTAAAGACAAAGAAACAGGAACAATTAGAAAATTATCAAAAAGAAAAGATCCATGGGCTGGAGCAAAATACTATGAAGAAAGTGGTATTCCAATAGAGGCACTACATCTTTATCTAGCAACTATTGCAAACACTAATTTCGAAGAATGGTATTTACAAAATCAAGATAAGTCAATTAAAGATTTTACATTCACATTCGAAAAAATGGCAATTGGTGGAACAAGTTTCGATGAAGATAAGTTCAATAACATTTGTAAGACTTATTTCTCAAGAAAAAATGGTAAAGAAGTTTATGAAGAAACATTAGAGTGGGCAAAAAAATATGATAAAGAATATGCAACACTTCTAGAAGAAAACAAGGAATTAATGATAAACTTCTTAAGTATTGAAAAAGATGGTCCAAGACCAAGAAAAGATATTTCTAAATATAGTGATGTAAAAGAAGAATTCGCATATGCAATAGATAAGATGTTTGAAGAAGAGAATTATTCTAAATTTGATGGAGAAAAAACATATGATATTTCTCTAATTGAAGATTATGTAAATAACTATTTAGACCTAGATTGTACAAATGAAGAATGGTTTAACAAAGTAAAAGAATTTGCAATTAGTAATGGTTTTGCTGGAAGTCCAAAAGAATATAAGAAAAATCCAGAAGAGTATAAAGGTCATGTAGGAGACATTTGTGAGGCACTTCGTGTTATGGTAACAGGAAGACTTAAGTCACCAGATTTATTTAGTATCATGAAAATACTTGGAAAAGAAAATGTCTTAAAAAGAATTTCTTTATATAAAAAATATATTAATGACTAGGAGTAAATCCTAGTTTTTTCTTTATATTTAAAGAAATTATAGCTATTTTTTAATTGATTTATCATTACTAGCATGATATAATTTATTCGTTGTGAAAGAGGAGTGGAAAAAATAATGGAAGAAATTAATTTAGAAGAGTTATTTTATTATTTCAGAAATAAAATTTCTTGGATAATTATTGCTATAATATTAGCAATTGGTATTGGAAATACATTTACAATTTTAACTAGAACACCTATGTATAAAAGTAGTACAACTATAGTTCTAGTAAATGAAAATAAAGATTCAAGTACGTACAATACAACAGAACAACAACTAAACAAGAACTTAGTTGGAACATATAGTGAAATAATAAAGTCAAGAATGATTTTAGAAACTGTTATTTCAAACTTAAAACTTGATTATACAAGTGCAGATCTTGCTTCAAACATATCAGTTGAAGCAGTAGATAACACAGAAATAATTAAGGTTTCAGTTTCAGATGCTAATGCAAAGGAAGCAACAAGTATTGCAAATGAAATAGCTAAAGTATTTATGGAAAAAATCCAGAAAATATATAATTTAAACAATGTATCAATTATTGATAAAGCAGAAGATGCAATTGCTCCATATAATGTGAATTATGTAAAAGACAATGCAATTTATGTATTAATTGGTTTAGCATTATCATGTGGAACAATATTTATTTTCTTCTATTTTGATACTACAATAAAATCTAGTGAAGAAATAGAAAGTAAATTAGGACTAAACGTAATTGGTACTGTACCAAAAGTAGAAAAGGAGTAATTGTATGAAAGGTAAAGATTTAATTATAACTAAAAACCCAAAATCATTATTTGCTGAATCTATAAGAAGTATTAGAACAAATATTGCATTTGCATCACTTGATAAAGATGTAAAAATAATTATAAATACCTCTCCAGAAGCAGGAGATGGAAAAAGTTTTATAACTTCAAATCTAGCAGTTGCTTATGCACAAGAAGGAAAGAACGTTCTTTTAATTGATGCGGATTTAAGAAGAGGAAGATTACATGAGATATTTGATGTAATGAATGTTACAAGTGGTGGATATACAAATTTAATGTTAAATTATAAAACAAATATTTCATTATCAAAATATATTTTTCCAACATTTGATAAGAATATAGATTTATTACCAACAGGACCAATGCCACCTAATCCGGTAGAATTACTTGCAAGTGAAAAAAACAAAAAATTACTAGAACACTTAAAAACAAAATACGATTTAATAATTATGGATTGTGCTCCAGTAATTGGACTTAGTGATTCATTAATATTAGCAACACTAAGCGATATTAATTTAGTAACTGTTTCTGCAAAAAAGACAAGAATGGAAAATTTGGCTCAAGTACAAAAAATATTTAATCAAGCAAATTTAAAAATAAATGGAGTTATTTTAAATAAAGTTCCAATGTCAGGAAGTCGCTATTATAGTTATCATTACACTTATAGTAGTGATAATTATGGAGAACCAGCAAAAAAATAATGAAAGATTTACATTCACATTTACTATATGGAATAGATGACGGTAGTAAATCACTAGAAGAATCAATATCTTTATTAAAAAAAATGCAGGAGCAAAATATAACGGATTTAATGTGCACGCCACATTATATAGAGGATTCTCAATATGTTTGTAACAATAAAGATAAAAACAAAATTTTACGAGAATTGAAAAAAAGTATGAAAAAAGAGAACATAAATATAAATATATATTTAGGAAATGAACTTTTTATTACACCAAATGTTACAGATTTAATAAAAAAAAGAGAAGTCAAAACATTAAAGGGCTCAAGATATGTTTTGTTTGAATTTCCAATGAATAATGTTTACTTAAATACAAAAGAAATAATATTAAAAATGACTAAACACAGGTATATCCCAATTCTTGCTCATCCAGAAAGATATCCTATTTTTCAAAAGCATCCAGAAAAAGTAGAGGAATATCTAAAGATGGGTGTACTTCTTCAAGGAAATATGACTTCATTATTTGGAAAATATGGTTGGAAAGCCCAAAAAACTATAGAAAAATACATAAAAAAAGGATGGATATCATTTCTTGGAAGTGACACGCATCATGACTTTAATGTTAATTATAAAAAGTTAGAAAAAAAACTGCATAGATTAAATAAAGATAATGAATATATCAATAAAATACTTTATGCTAATTTTGATAAAGTGATAAATGATGAAGATATTCAAATGATAAGATAAAATAAGGCTAGAAGAAAATTCTAGTCTTTCTTTTTGAATATTGTTATATTATCAAACATAAAACAAAAAACTTGCATAAAGAAAAAATATGCCTTAGAATAGTAAGACAAGTAGTATTTTAAGGAAAGGTGTTATTATGAAATTAAATTTAAAAAAAGGCCCTGAAAGTGAAGAATTTAAATACAAAGAAGAAATAAAAAGTGAGTTAAAAAATAATAGTATAGTGTTATCTTTTGCACTAGCAATCATAGTAATAGGAATATTTTCAATATTCTATAAAAATAGTACATCTCTTTTAATAGGAATAGCGATATCATCATTATTATTAACAATAATTCAATGTGTTAGTAATGGAAATACAATGTACAACATACTTCCAATTTTTACAATGTTAATATTTGGTTTTTTTCAAAAATCATTAGAAAACATCCCAGTAATAAATGTCTTATTAAAAGAGCAATATACAAACTTTATTATTTTTATAGCGTTTAGTTTAACATTTTTGACACAAGCATATAAAAATATAGTATTTAATCATAAAACAAAAGAACAATTAATAAATTATAACTTAGAAAAAAACAAACTTATTTATGCTCAATTAGAAGTAATAAAAACTATTAAGGATAAAACAAATAAAATTATTTCCTTAGTAGATAATAAAAATATTACACAAAAGGAATTAAAACAAGAACTAGAAGAATTAGAAGAATACGTAGAAGATCAGGCATTTGTAAGTAATGTCAAGTCTAGCTTAATTGTAAAAGGGAGCGAAGAAAACAAAAGTACATTTAACATTGAAGAAGTAGAAGAATCAATTAAGTTAAATAGTAGTATCGTCAAAAATAGAAAAATAAATGCTACTACAAGTTCTGAAAAAAAATAAAATATTTATAAAAAAATGACAACTTATATGTAAAGTATGTCATTTTTATAAATCATAAAATAAAAGATAATGTATAATACAAAACTATTGAGGTGATTATTATGAAGAAAACAATTTCAATAGTAGCAGTAATTATTTGGACATTAATTATCTTTTTAGCAAGTACAAAAACGTCATCTGAGAGTAATACAACTAGCAAAGCGTTTATTTATAATAATTTAAAAGCAACAATTAATATTACAAATAAAATAAAATTAACAAATAGTGATATTTATAATGAAAAATGGATTGAAAGTAAAGTTGATATTTTAAATAAGCCAATAAGAAAATGTGCTCATGCATTTATCTATTTTGTCTTAGCAATATTATTGTGTTTATGTTTGAAAGTATCAGAAATAAATAAAAACAGAATATATTTATTAGTTTTATTAAGTGCATTTTGTCATTCATTAACAGATGAATTTCATCAGTTATTTGTAAATGGTAGAACTGGACAATTTAGTGATTGTTTAATAGATACATCTGGGGCAATTCTTGGAATATTACTATTTAAAGTAATACTTATAATAAAAAAACAAACTATCTAAAAATTAGATAGTTTTATTAAGCCCTTATATTTCAATGACTTAAAGTAAAAAGTGTTTGAAATATAAGGCTATTTTCGGTATAATAAGTAATAGTGATTATTAGGAGTGATAAAAATATGGCAGCAAGTAAATATGATGCAAGTACAATTAAAATATTAGAAGGCTTAGAAGCAGTTAGAAAAAGGCCTGGTATGTACATTGGTTCAACTGACAAAAGAGGATTACACCATTTAGTATGGGAAATTGTGGATAATGCAACAGATGAAGCAATTAATGGTTATGGTGATCATATTATTATAACTATTCATAAAGATAAATCTATTTCCGTAGAAGACCATGGGCGTGGTATACCAACTGGGATGCATGCATCAGGAAAATCAACACCTGAGGTAGTATTTACAGTATTACACGCTGGTGGAAAATTTGAAACTGATGGATATAAAGTGTCAGGTGGATTACACGGAGTAGGTGCCAGTGTAGTTAACGCTTTATCTAAATGGATGGTTGTTGATATAAAAAGAGACAAGGAAGAATATACAATATCGTTTAAAGATGGAGGTCATCTTGATCAACCACTGACAAAAGTAGGAACAACTAATAAAACAGGTACTACAATAAGATTCTTACCTGATGATGAAATTTTTACAACTACTAATTTTTCGTATACAACAATATGTGAACGTATGCAGGAGTCTGCATTTCTATTAAAAGGTCTAACAATAGAAGTTATAGATGAAGAAGATGGTTTATCATCAAAATTCCATTATGAGAGAGGATTAGAAGAATTTGTTGAAGATATAAATAAAGGAAAAAATACACTTCATAACGTATTTGCCTTTGAAGCAACAAAAGATAGAATAGAAGTAGATATTGCTATGCAATATACTGATACATATAATGAAAATATAGTTTCATTTGTTAATAATGTAAAAACAACAGATGGTGGAACACATGAGGTAGGATTTAAAACAGCACTAACAAGAGTATTTAATGATTATGCAAAGCAAAATGGATTAATAAAAGGAAATGCCAAAGCATTTGAAGGTAGTGATGTTCGTGAAGGATTAACTGCAGTAATAAGTCTAAAAATTCCAGAGGACATCTTACAATTTGAAGGTCAAACTAAAGGAAAACTAGGAACTCCACAAGCAAGAACTATAGTTGATCAATTAACATCAGATAATCTTAGGGTATATTTAGAAGAAAACAGAGCAATAGCAACTGAAATAATTGACAAATCACTAAAAAGTAAAGTTGCAAGAGAAGCAGCAAAAAAAGCAAGAGAAGCAGCAAGAAATAACACAAAAAGTAAGAATAACAAAGAAAGAATATTATCTGAAAAGCTAGCAAAAGCAACTGGAAGAGATTATAAACACAATGAATTATTCCTAGTCGAAGGTGATTCTGCTGGAGGATCAGCAAAAAGTTATAGAGACCGTGAACATCAAGCAATTCTTCCATTAAGAGGTAAAGTTTTAAATACTGAAAAAGCATCAGAAAAAGATATAGAAAACAATGCAGAACTAAGACAAATTGAATATGCAATAGGAGCGGGAATTGGACAAAACTTTGATTATAAAGAATCAAATTATGGTAAAGTAATAATAATGACCGATGCCGATGTCGATGGTTCCCATATCCAAATATTATTAATAACTTTCTTCTACAAATTTATGAGACCTTTAATTGAACATGGAATGTTATTTATAGCAACACCTCCATTATATTCAATTGAAACAGGTAAAAAAGGAGAAAAAGAATATATTGCAACTAATGAAGATTTAGAAAAAAGGCGTCAAGAGCTTGGAAACAAACCATATAAATTACAAAGATTTAAAGGTTTAGGTGAGATGGATGCTGATGAGTTGTATGATACAACTATGTCTCCAAAAAATAGAAGATTAATAAGAGTAACTTTAACTGATGCAGCCCTAGCTGAAAAAAGAATCCACGTACTTATGGGAGACGAAGTTGCTCCACGTAAAGAATGGATAAATGAAAATGTAGACTTTACATTAGAAGATAATTTTAGAAAGTAGTGATAATATGGCAAGAAAAAAAGATGATTTTATAAACAACATAGCAAGAGAAATAAATGACTATAGTCTAGATGAGATAATGGAAGAGGGATTTGGAAGATACTCTAAAGAAATTATTCAAGAGCGTGCTCTACCAGATGTAAGAGATGGTTTAAAACCAGTTCAAAGAAGAATTTTATTTGCCATGCATAAAGCAGGGTATACATATAATAAACCATATCAAAAAAGTGCCAAAGCAGTAGGTTATATAATGGGTAACTTCCATCCACATGGAGACTCATCAATATATGATGCTCTAATTCACTTGTCTCAACCATGGAAAATGAGAAAAACATTTATCGATATTCATGGAAATAATGGTTCAATAGATGGCGATGGACCTGCTGCAATGCGTTACACAGAAGCAAGACTATCAAAAATAGCTGAAACAATGCTTGAAGATATTCAAAAAAATACAGTTGAAATGACATATAACTTTGATGATACAGAACTAGAGCCGACTGTACTGCCAGCAAGATTCCCTAATCTTTTAATAAATGGTTCTCAAGGTATTTCAGCAGGATATGCAACAAATATTCCTACACATAATCTAGGAGAAGTAATAGACGCAACAATCCATAGAATAGAAAATCCAAACTGTAGACTTGATACTATTATGAATTATGTACCAGGACCAGATTTTCCAACAGGTGGAGTAATAGAAGGAAGAGAAGACCTAGAAAAAGCTTATACAACAGGAAAAGGTAAAGTTGTTTTAAGAGCTGATTGTGAAATAGTAGAAGAAAAATCTCATAAACAAATTATTGTTCATTCAATTCCATACGGAGTTGTAAAAGATCAATTAACAAAAAAAATTACTGAAATAAGACTTGATAAAAAAATAGATGGCATAAATGATGTAGTAGATGAATCTGACTATGAGAATATGGCTCGTTTAGTAATCGACTTAAAAAAAGGAGCTAACGCAGATTTAATATTAAAATATTTATATAAAAATACAGATTTACAAATAAATTATAATTTCAACATGGTTGCTATCGTAAATAGAAGACCAAAATATGTTGGTATATTAGAAATATTAGATGCATTTATCTCACATCAAAGAGAAGTTGTTACTCGTCGTACAAAATATGATAAAGAAAAAGCAGAAGCAAGACTAAATGTTTTAGAGGGTGTAATTAGAGCACTTTCGATATTAGATGATGTAATAAGAACAATTCGTGCTAGTAAAAATAAAGCAGATTCTATTGAAAACTTACAAAAAGAATATGAATTTAATTATGAGCAAGCTAAATACATCGTTGAAATGCAATTATATAGATTAACAAATACAGATATAATTGATGTTCAAAATGAAATAGAAGAATTAAAGAAAAAAATTGCTATATGGACACAAATTTTAAATAATGAAGAAGCATTAAAACATGTTATGATAACAGAGTTAAAATTAATCAAAAAAGAATATGCAGACCCACGTCGTACAAAGATTGTTGATGAAGTAACAAAAATAGAAATTGATGAAAAAGCAATGATTCCACAAGAAGATGTTGTAGTTTTAGTTACTAAAGACGGATATGTGAAAAGGACATCATTTAGAAGCTATACAGCATCAAACCCAGAAGACTTAACTATGAAGGATAATGATTATATCTTAGGATTATATGAAATGAATACGATAGATACAATCTTATTATTTACATCATTTGGTAATTATTTACATATACCTGTACATTTAATTCCAGATTTAAAATGGAAAGACATGCCAAAACATGTATCTAATATCATTGAATTATCTCCTGGTGAAGAAATAATTGCAGTAGTACCTGCATATGATTTTAAATCAGACATTAACTTAATACTAACAACAAAAAATGGTATGATTAAAAGAACAGCCTTAAAAGATTTCCAATTACAAAGATATGGAAAAGCAACAAGTTGTATGAGATTAAAAGAAAATGATCAATTAATAAGTGTTTTACCAGAAAAATATGACACAATATTCTTAACAACAAATACAGGATATGGATTAAGTTTTAAAACAGAAGAAATCCCAGTAATTGGTTCAAAAGCAGCCGGAGTAAAAGCTATGATGTTAAAGGATGATTATATAGTTTCGGCAAATAACTTCTCATACCAAGCCCAAGAATTCTTATCAGTAATTACACCAAATGGAACAGGAAAAAGAATTAGACTACAAGAATTTGAATTATCAACACGTACAAGAAGAGGAATTCAAGTAATTAGAGAGGTTAAATCTAATCCATATTATATTTTAAAAACATTTATTGAAGATGCAAAAAACTACATCGGTCTAAAAAATCAAGATATAAATACAATTAAATTAACTGAATTACCAATAGCCGATAGACATTCAATTGGTAGTCAAATATCAAAGCATGAAATTCAAGACGCATTTGTAATTGCAAGTTTAGAAAGAAAAGAAGAAGAACAATCACAAATAGAGTCTCTTACAAATGATGAACCAAAAATTATAAAGGTAATAGAAGAAGAAAAAGAAATTCCAAAAAAGGAAAAAATTGATTTAAAAGCAATAGATGATAGACTAATGACTATAGATGACTTTCTAAATTAATAAAAAATAGACTATATAATATATAGTTTATTTTTTTTTCAATTTGTGATAAAATAAGAAACATTAAAAAAGGGGGGATAAGTATGACAAGCATAGATTTTACAACTGAAGAAAGTGTAAATTACATTTTAAATTATAGTGAAATGTTAATAAATGAAATGTCAAAGAGAAAAACAAGAATACAAGATTGCTATAAAAATGAGCAAATTATAATATTAGCAGCAATGATTTCTTATTATGGTTTTGAAAATTTAGATACAATATACAAAGCATTTGAACAAACTTATTTCTCAGATGAAATATTTCCATTAGAAAGTAAGCATGACGATGAAATTGTATCTGCTCATTGTATGTTTGAAGCAATTCAATGTCCAAATAATAAAATAGAAATAAATAGAACTATTCGTTTTGCAACACCACCAATAAATGATAGTCAAAAAATAAAAGAGCTAGTACATGAAATAAATCATAGCGTTAATTCATCAATTTCTCCAATTTGTAAAAGAAACAATTTATTAGTATTCAGAAATGGAATAGCAATCTATTCATTAGATGAATTATATAAGGAAGCAGTTTCTTTAGAAGAAGCAATCAATGAAGAACAAGCACTTGAAATATTTGATATTATCAACTCCTTTAAAAGTTATGATATAAAAAATGAAACATTGAAAAAAGACATATATAAAATAAACAAAAAAGATACGATAATTGGATATAGAAATCTAGTCTTAGATATTAATCCTTTATACATGAACACAGAGTTTAATTATGTTCTAAAAAATAAGAGATTAACAGGAGATTTAAGAGAAATAAGAGAACACTTTAATAATAAAGTAGGAAGATCTAGTGCATTCCAAGAACTGGCAAAAGAGATGGATAATTTTGAAAAAACAAGAAATACAACAATACAACAATCAATAAGAAATAAAGTTTATGAATATGTAAGAAAATAAAGACGACAAAGTCTTTTTTTTTATTAAAAACATAAAATATATTGGTGATAATATGTCAAAAGAATCATTTAAATTGTTTGCGAAAAATCATCCAGAATTGGCAGAAAAAGTATTAAGAGGAACAGTTTCTTGGCAGCAACTATATGAAATATACGAGATATATGGAGAAAATAATTCTATTTGGACAAATTATATAGAAAATAATAAAGTATTTGAGTCAACCAGTTTCAAAGAATTGTTTAATACATTAAAAAATATAGACATGGAATCAGTTCAAAAAGGAATAAATAATTTGCAAAAAACAATTACACTGCTTCAAGATATAGGACTAAATAAAAAAGAAACAACATATGAAGCAAGACCAATATATAAAAGGTTTGAAGATTAATGGATGAAGAAACTTTGAAAATAATTAGAAACACACCATATATTTATGACTTTTTAAGAGAAGATTCATCCCATTATAAGGAACTATTTAGAAATAAAGACTATATTAAAAAAGTAGATTCGCTAGCCCAAGAAAAATATAAATTAAGAAGAATAGATAAAATAGAAAAATTAAGTGAAAATCTAGACTTAATAAAAACATTTATAGATGTTTTAAAGTAAATTATGTGTTAAAATATAAAACATGGAAGAATTAATTGAAAAAGTAGAAATTTTAAAAGACGAATTAGATAAAAATAAATCTATTGTTAATATAAAAAAATTAAATAAGAAAATAATGGAAGATAAAGAACTCATAACTCTATTAGAAAAATACAAAAATACTAATAATATTAATGTGAAAAAAGAAATTATGTCTAATGAATTATTTAAAAAATATAAAGAAGAAGAAACTAATATAAACTTTATAATATTAGAAATAAACAAAAGACTAAAAGAAATCAATAGTAAAGGTAAGTGTCATAAATGAAAATAATAAGTGGAAAATACAAAGGAAGAAAACTAGATGGTTTTGATATAGATGGGACTCGTCCTACAATGGATAGAGTAAAAGAAAGTTTATTTGCAATTATTCAAAATTATATAAGTGAAAGCATAGTTTTAGACTTATTTGCAGGAAGTGGAAATTTAGGAATAGAAGCTTTAAGTGAAGGAGCAAAATATGCATACTTAGTAGATAAGAATATAAAATGTATACAAACTATAGAAAAGAATGTTAATAATATTGGTATAGAAAATGTAAAAATAATTCATAATGACTATAGGAAAGTATTAAAAGATATAAATAAAAAATTTGATTTAATATTCCTAGATCCACCATACAAAACTAATTGTATAGAAGAAAGCATCAAATTAATTGATGAGTATGATTTATTAAATGATAATGGAATAATTGTATGTGAAAGTGATAATCTAGATAAAATTATATACACTGATAAATTTAATGCTATAAAAGATAGACATTATGGAGATAAACATATAGTTTTACTAAAAAAAATATGATAAAATAATCTATATAGTAAGATAATATCTTAAGGTATAGGTGATATAAATGAAGAAACTGAATAAAAAAGGATTTGCTATATCAACATTAATATATGGCTTATCAATACTAGGTTTATTACTAATTACAATGTTGATGTCTACCTTATCTAATACAAGATCAAATGCAAAAGAAATGTCAAATGCGATAGAAGAAGATTTAAATAGATATAGTAGAACATCTGTTTCTTTTTCCCCTTCTAAAAAAAGTCAAGAATTCATTACTCCAGATGGAGAATCAGGCTGGTATAGAATAGAATTATGGGGAGCTCAAGGAAATAACGGCAAAGGAGGAGAAGGTGCCTACACAACAGGAATTATTGAATTACAAGAAGGTGATACGCTTTACTTTTATGTTGGCAAACAAGGAGAATCTGGAGCTGGTGGTGGAGAAACCTCAGTAAGAATAGATAGTGGTGATGATGAAGGTTCAATCTCTTCAAGAATAATGGTTGCTGGAGGAGGAGGAGCAGACTATAGTGCTAAAGGTTCAACAATAAAGTCATATTTAACAACAAATTCTCAAAATATGAATTATGATAATTCAACAAAAAAAATAACTGCATCTGACAATTTAACTGGAATGACATATAATGAAATAAAAGACGAAAAATCATATCCAATTACTTATAACGAAGAAAATAACGCTAAAGAATCAGGAAAAGGATACTACAATGGAAAGTCAGGAAAAGGTGGTACATCATTTATCTCTGGGTATGCTGGTGCGACAGCATATAGTGCTGGAGTTTTATCTGGAACAAAATATACATACCACGAATATAGTTATGAATCGAAATTTTCACAAACAGCAGGACGTTCTTATTATTTCTATGATGGAATGATGCTAGAAGGAGTAAAAACAGGAGATGGATTAGCAAGGATTGAAAGAGTAGTAAGAAAAAGCGAAGGTACGCAAACTCTTCCAAAACAAAATGAAAAATTAAAAAAAGTCATGAAAGTAAGAGATTGTACAGATAATAATATAGCATCAAATACATCTATGGCTGTTATAAAAGATGGCGAAAGTCTTTCTCTAAATAGAAATGCAACATCAGACAAGTGCGTAATATACTCATTAAATACAACCACTCCAATTGAAGTTGATGAAATAGCAGTTTGGCATGAACTACCAGAAAAACAAAGAGATGTTAAAAATGAAGAAATATCAGTTTATGATGGAGCATCATGGATAAATATAAAAAATAAAGCTTCATCATACAAAGGAGTAACAACTAGCAAATCTATAACAGAAACTCCTAATGGGATTCATATATCTGCTTATCAACCTGATTTTACGAGTTCAATTATTCCGTCAGGAAATTATTATATGTTCTCAGTTACATCATCTAACAAAGTATTAACAACAGCACTTAGTTCGAATCAAGTTAATAACTCCTTGCAATTTGAAAATATAGTTGGTGGCAATAATCAAAAATGGACTATAAGTCCAATAGAATGTAAATTATATGATAGTGAAGTAACAAGAACAAGTTGCAGTGTTAATAATACAGGATATCCGAGTGATGGAGTAGTTGAATACAAAATAGAAGATTTAGTAAGATTCTTTGCGTTAAATATATTACTTGATGAAAATAAAATAAATAATACAATTGTTGCAAATAATACATTTAATGATTTGACGAGAAATGCTCCATCAATATGGAGAATAAATTCTCTAGGTAATGGAACTGTAGTAATATCATCTTCCGTAGATGTATTTAGTAGTAATATAAAAGCAGGTGGTCTAACATACCTAACAGAACCTATATCAACTTCTGATAATGTAGAATTAAAAAACAAATTATTGATTTCCTCACTAGACTCAATAGATGTATCAAGATTCTATTTATATAGACTTAATTTTTAGTAGTAATAACAAGTTTATTACTACTTTTAATTTTTTAGCACAAAAGGTTGACAAGTGCTAAAAAAAGTACTATATTTATATTAGCACTAGAGATTAAATAGTGCTAGGAGGTTGATGTTATGTTGACTGAAAGGCAAAACACAATTCTAAAACTAATAGTAGAAAAATATATTAAAGACCCAGTTCCAGTAGGGTCAAAACATATATCTAAAATAGTAAAGTGTTCAAGTGCAACAATAAGAAATGAAATGGGTGTACTTGAAGATATGGGATTGTTAGAAAAGACTCATACATCGTCTGGTAGAATTCCAAGTGAAGCTGGATATCGTTATTATGTAGATAATTTAATGGAATTAAAAAAGATGAATGCGGAAGATATGTTAAAACTTCAAATAGTCTTTAAAAATCAGCAACTTGCACTATCTGATGTAATAACAAAGTCATTGCAAGTTATATCAGATATGACAAACTATACTACCGTAGTACTAGGTAGTACTTCTCATGAGAATCTTCTTAAACAAATAGAAGTAGTTCCGATTGATGATGTTAGTATGATTGTAATAATAGTTACTGATAAAGGACATGTGGAACATAAAAATATTAATTTAAAAGATGTTTCACTAGATGAAATCAAAAAAACAGTTGGACTAATAAATAACTTAATCTCTGGTACTCCAATTGACGAAGTAAGTAAGAAATTGGAATTTGAAATAAAACCTATTATAGGAAAATATGTAAAACAACATGAACAACTATACAATGCTTTCTATCATGTATTTACAGACTTTACTAATCAAGAAGTAAATGTCATGGGAAGAAGCAAAATGCTAGAGCAACCTGAATTTTCAACTAACATAGAAACTATTAAGAATGTATTTAATAAATTAGAAGATAAAGAATTATTAAAGAACATTGAAGAAGACGATGAGAATAATATAAAGGTATATATTGGAAACGAAAATAATATAGATAGTGATATGACAATTATAAAAACTAAGTTTAAAAAAGGAAAAGAAGAAGGTACAATAGCAATAATCGGACCAAAGAGAATGGAATATGACAGAGTTGTAGGCATGCTTGAATACATGAAAGAAAATATAGAAAGGTAGGCTGTTATGGATAAAAAAGAAAAGAAAAAAGAAAAATTATTCAAAAAACAAATGCCTTCAGAAAAAAATGTAAAAAAAGAAAATGTACAATCTACAGACAATGTAGAAGTACTTGAAGAAGAACATTTTAAAAAAGAACAAACTGAAAGTACATTTGATGAAGATAAATATAAACAAGAAATTACTAAATTAACAGATGAAAATAAAAAATTGGTTGAAAAAGTTCAACTAGCACAAGCAGAATTAATAAATTATAGAAGAAGAAAAGATGAAGAAGTATCATCAATGTTAAAATATGCTAATGTTGATTTAGTAACAGAAATTTTAAATGTAGTAGACAATTTTGAAAGAGCAGTAAATCATGCTGAAAAGTCTACAAATGATGAAGTTAAAAAGTATAATGAGGGAATTAATCTAATTTATACTAACTTAAAATCAATTTTACAAAAATTTGGAGTGGAAGAAATCAACAATGTTGGAAGTATTTTTAATCCAAATGAAGAACAAGCTTTATTGACTGATTGTGTAGAAGATAAAGATGATGAAGTAGTACTAGAAGTATTACAAAAAGGATATAAATTAAAAGACAGAGTTATTAGACCTGCCTCAGTAAAAATTAATCAAAAATAAAAAAGGAGAATGATAATATGTCAAAAATTATAGGTATAGATTTAGGAACAACAAACTCATGTGCAGCTGTACTAGAAGCAGGAGCACCAAAAGTTATTCCAAACCCAGAAGGATCAAGAACAACTCCTTCTGTAGTAGCATTTAAAAAAGGAGAAAGAATTGTTGGTGAATCAGCAAAACGTCAAGCATTAACTAACCCAAATACAGTAAGCTCAATTAAAAGAAAAATGGGTACAAATGAAAAGACAAAACTAGAAGGAAAAGATTATACACCAGAAGAAATTTCAGCAATGATTTTATCATACATTAAAGATTATTGTGAAAGTTATTTAGGAGAAAAAGTTGACAAAGCTGTAATTACAGTACCAGCATATTTCTCAGACTCACAAAGACAAGCAACTAAGAATGCAGGTAAAATTGCAGGACTTGATGTTGAAAGAATTATTAATGAACCAACAGCAGCAGCATTATCTTATGGTCTTGAAAAAGATGAAGGACAAACAATCTTAGTATACGACTTAGGTGGAGGTACTTTCGATGTATCAATCCTTGAATTAGGTGATGGTGTATTTGAAGTTAAATCAACAAATGGTAATAACCACTTAGGTGGAGATGACTTTGACCAAAGAATTATTGATTATTTAGTAAAAGAATTCAAGAAAGAAAATGATATTGATTTAAGTGAAGATAAGATGGCAATGCAACGTCTAAAAGAAGTTGCTGAGAAAGCTAAAAAAGACTTATCTGGAATGGTATCAACTCAAGTTTCAGCACCATTTATTGCTAAAGGTGAAGACGGAGAACCTCTACACTTAGATATGACATTAACAAGAGCAAAATTTGAAGATTTAATTAGTGATTTAGTTGAATCAACATTAGAGCCAGTTCATAAAGCATTGAAAGATGCAAAAATGACAAAGAAGGATATCGACAAAGTAATTTTAGTAGGTGGATCTACTCGTGTACCAATGGTATATGACTTAATTACTAAAGAATTAGGAAAAGAACCATCACGTGAAGTAAACCCTGATGAAGTAGTAGCAATGGGTGCTGCAATTCAAGGTGGAGTTTTAACTGGTGATGTTAATGATATCGTATTACTTGATGTTACCCCATTATCATTAGGACTTGAAACATTAGGTGGAGTAATGACAACATTAATTCCAAGAAATACAACAATCCCAACATCTAAGTCAGAAGTATTCTCAACTGCAGCAGATAATCAACCAGCAGTAGATATTCACGTATTACAAGGTGAAAGACCAATGGCTAATGATAACAAAACATTAGGAAGATTCCAATTAACAAATATTCCACCAGCACCAAGAGGAGTACCTCAAATCGAAGTTAAATTTGATATTGATGCTAACGGTATTGTAAACGTAACTGCAAAAGACCTTGGAACTAACAAGGAACAATCAATTACAATTACATCATCAACTAACTTAAGTGACGATGAAATTGAAAAGATGAGAAAAGAAGCAGAAGAAAATAAAGAAGCTGATGAAAAACGTAAAGAAGAAGCAGAAGTTAAAAACGAAGCTGAACAAATGGTTTTCCAAACAGAAAAAGCAATTAAAGATTTAGGAGACAAAGCTGATAAGAAAGAAGTAGAAGAAGCAGAAGACTTAATCAAAGACTTAAAGAAAGCTCTTGAAAAAGATGATATTGATGAAATAAAAGAGCAAAAAGAAAAATTACAAGAAAAAGCAATGGCTCTAGCAACAAAAGTTTATGAAGAAGCAGCAAAATCTCGTCAAACTGAAGAAAATGATTCAACAGAAAAAGAAGAAAAGAAAGACAAGAAGAAAGATAAAAAGAAAAAATCATCAGATGACGATGTTGAAGAAGCAGACATTGAAGAAGAATAATAAGTAAATTAGAAGTTCTAGAGATTAGAACTTCTAACTTTTATTGAAAAGGAAGTGGATTAAATGGCTGAAAAAAGAGATTATTATGAAGTATTAGGTGTATCTAAAACAGCCTCTGAACAAGAAATAAAAAGTGCCTTTAGAAAAAAAGCAAAAGAGTTCCACCCAGATTTAAATAAAGACGATCCAAATGCTGCTGAAAAATTTAAGGAAGCTCAAGAAGCATACTCTGTACTATCTGATGAAAGTAAAAGAAAAATGTATGATCAATATGGTCATGCAGGAGTAGGAAACGGTGGTCCAGGAGCAGGAGGATTCGGAGGATATTCTAATTTCGATGGAGCCGGTTTTGATTTTGGAGATATATTCGATTCTATATTTGGTGGTTCAGCAGGTGGTTTTGGTGGATTCTCAAACTTTGGAGGTGGAAGTTCAAGACAAACTTCACGAGCAACTCGTGGTAGTGACATACTAATGCGAATGAACCTTACATTTGACGAAGCAATTTATGGATGTGAGAAAAAGTTTAACTTAGATGTAGTAGAAGATTGTGAAGAGTGTCATGGTCATGGTGGCTTTGACAGAGAAGAATGTAAAACATGTCATGGACAAGGAACAATCACAACACAACAAAACACAATCCTAGGTTCATTCATGTCAAGAACAACATGTCCAGATTGTAATGGAACAGGTCATACTTATAAAAGAAAATGTTCTGAATGTAATGGTAAAGGAAAAATTAAGAAAAATAAGAAACTTACAATTAATATTTCAGAAGGAATTAATACAGGAGATAGACAAAGAGTATCCGGAAAAGGAAATCCAGGTACAAATGGGGGAGAAAACGGAGATTTATATATTGAATTCGTCGTATCAGACCATGACTATTTCGTAAGAGATAATGATGATATCTATCTTGAGGTACCATTAACATTAACAGAGGCTGTGCTTGGTTGTAAAAAAGAAATACCTACATTATATGGTAATGTAAAATTAAATATTTCTGCAGGTACAAATAGTGGTGACAAACAACGCATTAAAGGAAAAGGTGTAAATAACTCATATAGAAGACATAAAGGAGATATGTATGTAGTATTCAAAGTATATACGCCAAAACGTCTATCTAGAGAACAAAAACAACTAATTCAAAAACTTTCAGAAACAAATATGGAAACAGATGAAATCAAAAGATTTAATAAATTTACAAGAGACAATGATGATTAAAATTGTCTCTTTTTTGTTGCAAATGCAACATGTAAATAAATGAATAAATGATATACTTAAATTGGAAGGTGAAGTAAATGAAAAAATTTAATCTAGATAGACTTAACGCAAAAATGATTAAATTAGGAGAAAGTCCAATTAAATTAAAAAGGACAACATATAGAGGTCCAATAATAAAAAATAAAATGTTAAAAGGAAAAGATGGAAGTGAAGTAGGTACAAAAGGAGACATGTATCACAAAGTAATATTAGATAGAATATTACAAGAAGGAACACTAGATCATAATCCAAGACCACACTATGAAGATTTTTACGAAAAAGCAACATATGATAAAGAAAAAAATATAGTTATAACAAATGATAAAAAGAAAATAGAATTATCAAAAAATCAACAAGTACATGCAAAAGAAAAAGGAATAGAGGTATGGACTCCAGCACATACAATAAGTGTAAATGATGGAATAGAATGTACTTATGACCTATCAAAAGGAGAAAGTCCGATGATTACACTACGTCCAATAGCAACAAAAGCCTCAACTGCAGAAATTTTATGGATTTACCAAGTTGAAAGCAATGATTTAGTAGTATTTGATGAAATGCTTGGAAAACGTACATGGGATGATAATAAACCATTAGAAGAAAACAAAGTAAATAACTGGTGGATGGACTGGGCTGTAAAAGATAAAGATGGCAACTACGTATTAAATAAAGATGGTCATTATACAATAGAAAACTGCTATGGAGGAACAACTGCACCTAGACATATGATATATAAAGAAGTAATAGAACCACTAAAGAAAATAAAACAAGACAAATCAGGAGATAGTAGAAGACTTATTACTTGCTTATGGCAAATAGATGACTTTGAAAAACCGCACGGACTAAAACCATGTGCATTCTTAACAATTTGGAATGTAAGACACGATTGGGATGGAAAAGATTATCTTGATATGACAATGGTTCAAAGATCCAGTGACTTTTGTACGGCAGGATGCATTAATCAAGTACAATATGCTGCTCTTCAGTTAATGGTTGCAAAAGCAACAGGATTTGAGCCAGGAAAATTCACATGGAAACCAGTAAATGTTCAAATATATGATAGACATATAGACCAAGCAATAGAATTGATGAATAGAGAGCCAGTAAAATGTAAAGCAACTATGAAAGTAGATGAAAACATAGAAAACTTTGAAGACTTTGATAAAGATAGTATAGAGTTTGTTGATTATCCAAAACAACTAATCAAAGAAAAAAATCCACAATTAAAGTTTCCATTAGGAATTTAGGAGAAAAATATGAAAAACATTACAATGATAGCCGCAGTAGGTAAGAATTTAGAACTCGGTAAAGATAATGATTTAATTTGGCATTTCAAAGAAGATATGAAGTTTTTTAAAGAAAACACCATCAACAAACCAATTGTTATGGGAATGAAAACATTAGAGTCACTTCCACACCTACTACCAAAAAGAACACACATCGTATTAACAAGACAAAATAAAAAATTAGATAATGGTATTATAATTGTGCATTCAGTAGATGAATTATTAGACTATATAAAAAGATATGATGACGAGGTAATGATAATTGGAGGTGCAAGCGTCTATAAAGAAATGCTTGAATACTCTGATAAACTAATATTAACAGAAATAGATGCAACACACGATGCAGATGTCTACTTTCCATCATTTAACAAAGAAGAATGGGATTCAAAAGTAGTAGGGGAGCAAGAAGAAAATAATATCAAATATAAACATTTAGTTTATACAAGAAAAAAATAATAAAAATAACTGATACATAGTTTATCCTATATATCAGTTTTATTTTTAATAAATCATTGTATGTAAAATTCTTTCAGTATTTTTAAAATTAAGTTTAGCAATATCTTTTAATTTTTCTTCTCCATACTTTTCAACAACTTCTTCACCAATAGAATCTACATCCTTTCCAGCCCCTTTAGGAAGAGGAATGTGAATACTATCACATAATTTATCAAACTCCTTCAAAAATATATATCTACTAATAATAGAACCACAAGCAACAGCCATATTTTTATCTTCAGCTTTAGTCATAAACGTAATATTTCTTTGAATAACTTTTTGATCCTTAATATAGTCATAATATCTAGCTTCTCTAGCAAACTCATCTACAATAATATAATCATATTTAGGTCTAACCTCATTAACTAACTGATATAAAACACGATTGTGAAGTATTGCTTTAATCTTATTCATATTTATATCTTTAGTGTAATTTTCATTATATTCACGATTACTTAGAATAACGCTTTTATATTTAATCTTTTTAGCAATCTCCGGTGCGATTTTAAGTATTTTACTATCATCTATCTTTTTAGAGTCCCCAACACCAAGTTTTTCTAAAAATGGAATATCTTCTTTAGAAACAAAAGTTGCAGTGACAACAATTGGTCCAAAATAGTCCCCTGTACCAACTTCATCTGAACCAACGGCACTACAATTATAGTACTTAGCATTTTCTTTTTTTCGTTCTGCTTGTTTTTCTTTAGTATTTTCTAAAGCAGTTCCCCACATTGCAGCATCAACGTCAGCACTAACACCTTGAAACATAACTTTTCCTGATTCATACATAGTAATTACAGTATCTTCTTCTTGTGCTTGGAAAACAACATAAGGTATTTTCTTATCACGAACTTTATCTTTATAATATTCAATCATTTTTTTCTTAATTTCATCATTTACTTTAATAACAACATTCATAATTTTTTATATAATACTAAAAGAATTATAATTAAATAAATTAATTATTTCTTCCTTAGTAAGTCCCTCCTTTAATTTATTATCATATATACTTTTTATATCACTAGCATCAAAACTTAAAATATATGGATTCATATCAAATAAAATATTTATATTAGTAATACCTATATTTTTTAAAGTATTAATTAATTCTTTTACATCACTAACTTTTCTAGAAAGATAAAAAGGATTACAAATAAATATATTTTTAATATGATTACTAAGACATCCACAATAACCCAAAACATCAATTAAAGTATAAATAACACTATCGTCAACATTATTTATATCAGGATTAGAATCAATCATATTCTTAATCTCTTCTATCGAAAAGCCATATCTAATTAAAACATCCATCATATCACCTCAACAATTCTTCACGACTAATATGATATTTATCAAAAAATACTTTATCACTTGCGAATAAAAATACTTTTAAATCTTCAACTACAACATTATCTTCAAATAAATCTTTATAAAATTCATTTTCTATATTATTATCAGTAATAATACTATATCTTGCTTTTATAAAATCAAAACTAAAACTAAGAAGTCTACTATTATTAATAATCATGTCAATTAACCCAATATTTCTATAAAATTCAACTTTTTCTTTCACATTAGATATACCATATCCAATAATAGCTGGAAAATTAATAGTCATCTTAATTAAATCATCTTTAGAAATATTAAGTTCTAAGAAATTATTTAATTTCCATTTTAAATAGTCACAAGTATAAAGTAGAATAAAAGGATTATTACATGTTATATTAATAATTTCATCTTTTAAAAATCCAAAATCTTCTAAACATTTAATCTTCGAATTAACTTCATCTAAATGACCACTCCCAAGAATCATAGGGATTTTCTTAACAATATTTATAATATCAATCTCAGAATATCCATAATTTATAAGATAGGAAAATTCTTCATTAATATCAGTTAAATCTCCAAGAATAATTTTAGGGAGATAAGAAACAATTTTAATTAAATCATTATCTAAAAAACCAAAGTTTTTCAAATCATCAAACTTCTTATTAATAATACCTAAACTGCAGTCAATAAGTTCTGGCTCAGAGTACAAAATATTAATAACAGTTTCATTGGAATAACCCTTATCAATAAAATAATTAAATCTTTTCTTTATATAATAACTATCAACATTTAAAATATCTGTCTTAATAATTAGTATACTTTTAATTTCTTTACTACTAAAACCTAAATCTTTAAAAAATATAATTTTATTTTTAATCTTTTCTAAAGAAAGTTCAATTAAATATGGGTAATTTTTAATCATAGTAAAAGCATCTAATTTATTAAAACCCATCTTTGAAAGATCATTTACCCTCTGTTTAATATTTTCAATACTCATACTTATTATGTTAGGAATAATTTTTGTGATAGAAATAATATCTTTGTTATTAAGACCATTTTTTCTTAAATAACCCCCCATATTTTTAATATTGTAAAGTAGTGTTGCTTCTGAGCAATTATTAAGTGGATATGAATTTTTAATAAGTTTAAGTTCTTCATCATTGTATCCTAATGAAATCATATATTCATCTAACATAACATCACCTGTAAAATATTATAGCATAAAAGACGTAAATAGTTTATAATTAAAATGTAAGTAAAAGGAGGATAGAATGTTAAATATATTTGATGTAGGAATAATTTTACTCTTAATAATGTTTTTAATAGTAGGATTTAAAAATGGAGTAATAAGAGAAGCATTTGCCCTTATTGGAATAATAGCAGTGTTTATATTTTCATTTGTATTTAAAGGACTACTTGGAAATTTAATGTGTATCATACTACCATTTTTCAAATTATCTGGAGTAATAGAAGGCTTTTCTGTAATAAACATCTTGATTTATCAAATAATTGCTTTTATGTTAGTATTTGCAATATTATTAACCATTTATGAAATATTCTTAAAAATATCAAAATTTATCCAAAAATTAGTAAATTTAACAATAATATTAATACTACCATCTAAACTATTAGGAGCAGTAGTATCACTAATAAAAGGAGTAATTGTTTTATTTGCAGTATTTATAGTTTTAATGATTCCGTTAAAAAATTCAGAACTTTTCACTGGTAGTACTATGGTAAATCAAATATTATATAATACACCAATACTATCACAGTCAAGTAATAATTTTATAAATACAGTAGAAGAAATTTACAATTTAGCAGAAAAAGTATCAAATAAAGAAATAAGTACAAATGATGCTAACTTGGAGTTGCTTGATATGATGCTAAAACATAAAATAGTAAATAAAAGTACAGTAGAAAGTCTAGTAAAATTACATAAATTAGATGATGTTAATAATATAGAAACAGTATTACAAAAATACTAAAAGGAGAGATTATGCAAGAAATAAGAAAGATAAATGACTTTTATGAAATGATAGAACATGATAAAGTATTAGTTATTTTTTACGCAGACTGGTCAGGACCTGCCAATATTTTACTTCAAGTAGCAGAAGATTTAAAAGAAGAACTAAAAAGTTATGAAGTAGTAAAAGTAAATACAGATAAGCTTATGCAAATAACAAGAAAATATCATATAACTTCAGTACCAGCTTTAAAAGTATTTAAAAATGGAAAAATAACATTAGAGTCATCTGGAGTAAAGACAAGAGACGAACTAGCAAAACTATTAGCAGAAAACTAATAGTTTTTTCTAGATATTTGTTATAATAGTATTATAGGAGTTGAGTATATGTATTGTACTAAATGTGGAAATAAGTTAGAAGAGAACAATCTTTTTTGTACTAAATGTGGAGCAAAAATAAATAGAAATCAAAGCAATAATATTAATGAAAACACATCAAAAGAGATAGAAATATCAGAAGAAGAATTAGAACTAATAAAAAAACAACGTAATAATAGAGAAAATAGTCCTAAAAACAGTATAACTTACATTGTTAGTGTGTTAGTAGTATTTATAGTTTTCTTCATAGGAGTTATTGGCATATCTTATTACACAATGGATATAAATGAAAATAGTTCCAAAGAAAAAGAATTAAAAGAGGCATATTAAAGTAGAACTTAGGGTTCTTCTTTTTTTTACAAAAACTATTAAAATTATTGATTTTTAAAGAAAAAAGTGTTATAATATGCAGCAACTAGTGGGGTTAGAGTTAGTATGTAATAGTTATTATAAAAATAAAAAGTAAAAAGATGTGTATTAATAGGGGGATATTTATGAGTGAATACATTGATGATATAGAAATCACTGACGACGTATTTAAAAGATTTTATCAAGAAGAAACAGAAGAAAAAGAAGAAAGAATAAAAAAAGAAAGAGAAGATATAGAAAGAAGAGGATATCTTCCAGTAAATGATGAGTTTGAAGAAACTATGACTTCTCCACAAGAAGTAGTAGAAAAGAATCCAAGAAAATATATAATTGAAGAATGCATTCCAGCGTGTAAAGAATTGTGGAGTAAAAACATTTATACATTTATGGTAAGTGATCATTTAAACGATGGAGAATGTTGGATTGAACTTGATGCAGATGCTTTATCAGATGATAATAAAAGTATTTATTTAGGTCTAGATTCAAACGAAGTAAAGAAATTTTCATATCATATAGGTGCAATGAATTTTGGAGTTAGATGTGTAGGAAAAGAAGCACAAGAAAAGTTATTGGAAATAGCACAAAAATTTGAAATGCAAGATGTTCAGGAAAAACTGGGTTATATTTCAATAGAAAAGTTTTTAATGGATTATTGTGAGTGCTACGAAGAATATGAAAATCCTGAATATATTGAAATGAAACCATCATGGGAGATGGAAAATCTATCATTTGATGAATTAGCAAACTATATGATGAAATATGATGAGTGGCAAAGTAGTATTCAAAGTATTAAAACATTAAAAAGATTTTGTAAAAAGAAATTAAGTAAAACATTAGAAGAGCTTGTAAAAGAGCATGGTATGATATTAGAAGGCGAAAGAGTTTATTTGAGTAAATTTCATTATGATAAACATAAAAAATATGTAGAAAGTATATTTGAAGATAATAATAGTACAAATAATGGTACAAATAAGAGTTTATAGTAATTGACAAATTATAAAAATTAAATTATTATAACTCGCTGTAGAAAGAGGAATTAGGTATGGATGATATTGATTTTAAAGAAGAATATATAGATAGAAAAATAGAAGGCTTAGATGCTAACAAAGCTAGTTTAATTGAGAAAAATGTTTTTATAACAGTGTTAGGAATAGCAGGAACATTAGCATTAGGTGGAGCTGCATTTATGTTTGGAAAATTAGTAACACAAATTGCAGTAACACTTGCATTATTTGATGCAGTAATTCCAGTAGTAACAATAATGACAGATGTTGATAGAAACAATCAATTAAAACAAATAGAAAAAGAAATGAAACATTTAAAAACATTAAAAAAACAAGGTATAAAGTCAACAAAAGAGTTAGACAGAAAGCGATTAGAAAAAATAAATGAGTATGAAGAACAACAAGAAGAAATTTCAGAAAAAAGCGTCTTATATTCGATTCTTACAACAATACTTACAATATCCTGGTTTATATCAACTTGTGCATCTTTAATATCTCCAACTGCAGCAATAATATCAATTGTAAGTTTATTAGCAACAACTGGAGTATTAGCAAAGTCTACTGCCGGTGATAAAAAAATATTAGAGTTAGAAGCATCAATCCAAAATTTAAAACATAATATAGAGTTAGGTTCATTATACGGACATACAGATACTAAAAAAAGTACAAAGACAAATACTAAACCAACACAAAAAAGCATTTCAAATGCAAAAACTAAGTCAAAAAGTAACAATATTCAAGCAAGTAAAGCAGTTAACTTAGATAATTGTGAATTAGTTGATGAATATTTAGAAAGTTTAGAAATGAAAGATTACAACGACGAAAAAGCAAAAGAACTAATAAAAAAATAAGTGGGTGATACAATGACAACAAAGGATTATTTAGCTGATAAATCAAAAATAATAGATGAAGAAATAAAAAAATTAAAAGATGTATCTGGAACAGAAACATTATGTACTCTAAGTTCCGCTTTTGTCGGAGCATTAGGAATAGGATTCATGTTTTCATCACTTTGGCCTTTAACAATAGGATTTGCATCAATGTCAGCATATATTGCTAATAAAAATTCTGAAGAAAAAAAACTTAGATTAAGAAAAGTAAAAAGATTAGAATTAGAAAAGAAGAATATCGAAAAGATTCAAAATAAAACTTTAAAATTAAATGGTACACCTGAAAAAGCAAGAGTAAGAGATAAAAAGATTAAAGATTTAAAAGATGCCAAGAAAAAAGAAGAGGAAAAGCTAAGTGCTAGAAAATTAACATCAGCATTCTTCTTTGGAGGAGCAGTACTAGCAACAGCCACAACGACAATTATTCCATTTGCAGCAATCATACCACCAATTGTATTATTATCAAATGTTGCAATAAATGAATCAAAGAAAAAGAATGGTAAAACATCAGAACAATTAATAGAAGATTATGATTTAAATATAAATACCTTAGAAACAAATAAAAAGGTAATCGATTTAGAAAAGCAAGCGATAAAAAAGAAAAAACAACAAGCAAGAATTCAACAACAAAATAGACAACAGCAACAAGGAAGACAAAGACCACATAGGCAAGCAACTCCTATTAGAAAAAATATCTCATCATATGAAGCAGCTGTTAATAAATATGTCAAAAATTTGTGTAAACAAAAAGAAACAAGTAAAGTATCTCAAAAAGTTAAAAAATAAGATTTTTTGAGTGTAAACTTTCTTGTTTTTTCTTGTTTAGGTATATTTAATTTGCTATACTTAAGGTGTCATAATGACAAGGAGGGTATAAATTAAATGAAATATGTTTATTTGTTCACTGAAGGAAACGCAGATATGAGAAACCTTCTAGGTGGAAAAGGAGCTAACTTAGCAGAAATGACTAATATAGGTTTGCCTGTACCACAAGGTTTTACAATTACAACTGAAGCTTGTACAAAATACTACGAAGACGGACGTGAAATTAATGAAGACATCCAGAATGAAATCAATGAAAACATTAAAAAGATGGAAGAAATAACTGGTAAGAAATTTGGAGACAAAGAAAACCCTTTACTAGTATCAGTTAGATCTGGTGCCAGAGCATCAATGCCAGGTATGATGGACACAATTCTAAATTTAGGATTAAATGAAGAAGTTGTAGAAGTACTAGCAGAAAAGTCTAACAATCCAAGATGGGCATGGGACTGTTATAGAAGATTTATCCAAATGTATTCAGATGTAGTTATGGAAGTAGGTAAGAAATACTTCGAAGAGCTAATTGATGAAATGAAAGAAAAAAAAGGTGTTAAATTAGATGTTGAATTAACAGCAGAAGATTTAAAAGAATTAGCAATGGCTTTCAAAAATGAATATAAAGAAAAAATTGGAACTGATTTTCCAACCGACCCAAAAGAACAATTAATGGGTGCAATAAAAGCAGTATTCCGTTCTTGGGATAATCCACGTGCTAATGTTTATAGAAGAGATAATGACATTCCTTATTCTTGGGGAACAGCAGTTAATGTTCAATCAATGGCCTTTGGTAACATGGGAGACGATTGTGGAACAGGAGTTGCCTTTACACGTGACCCAGCAACAGGTAAAAAAGGATTGTTTGGAGAATTCTTAACTAATGCACAAGGAGAAGATGTTGTTGCAGGTGTTCGTACACCAATGCATATAAATGAAATGGAACAAAAATTTCCAGAAGCATTTGAAGAATTTAAAAAAGTTTGTCAAACTCTAGAAAATCATTATAGAGATATGCAAGATATGGAATTTACGATTGAGCATGGAAAACTTTATATGTTGCAAACAAGAAACGGAAAGAGAACAGCTCAAGCTGCATTAAAAATTGCTTGTGACCTAGTTGATGAAGGAATGCGTACTGAAGAAGAAGCAGTATTAATGATTGATCCTAGAAACTTAGATACATTATTACATCCACAATTTGATGTCGATGTTCTAAAAAAGAGTACTCCAATTGGAAAAGGATTAGGAGCATCTCCAGGTGCAGCATGTGGTAAAGTAGTATTTACTGCAGAAACTGCAGAAAAATTAGGAATCGGTGGTCAAGGAGAAAAAGTAATTTTAGTAAGACTAGAAACTTCACCAGAAGACATTAGTGGTATGAAAGCATCACAAGGAATTCTTACAGTTCGTGGTGGTATGACATCACACGCTGCAGTAGTTGCTCGTGGTATGGGAACTTGCTGTGTATCAGGATGTGGTGATATCTATATGAATGAAGCAAAGAAAGAATTTACTTTAGCTGGAAAAACATATCATGAAGGAGATATCATCTCAATTGATGGATCTACAGGAAATATTTACGATGGAGAAATTCCAACAGTAGATGCAACAATAGCAGGAGAATTTGGTCGTGTTATGGACTGGGCTGATAAATTTAGAAAGCTTGGTGTTAGAACAAATGCCGACAATCCTAAAGACACAAAAAAGGCAATTGAATTAGGTGCTGAAGGAATTGGATTATGTAGAACTGAGCATATGTTCTTTGATGAAGAAAGAATTCCTGCAATTAGAAAAATGATTTTATCTGAAACTATAGAAGAAAGAGAAAAAGCTCTTAACGAATTAATACCATTCCAAAAAGGTGACTTCAAAGCAATGTATAAAGAAGTAAAAGGTCGCCCAATGACAGTTCGTTATTTAGACCCTCCACTACACGAATTCTTACCAAAAGAAGAAAAGGATATTGAAGATTTAGCAAGAGATATGGGAGTAACAGTAGAACACTTAAAAGCAAAATGTGCTGAATTACATGAGTTCAATCCAATGATGGGACACAGAGGTTGTAGATTAGATGTTACTTATCCAGAAATTGCTAGAATGCAAACAAGAGCTTTAATGGAAGCTGCAATTGAGGTTCATGAAGAAGATGGATATGATACAACTCCAGAAATCATGATACCATTAGTTGGTGAAATTAAAGAATTAAGATATGTTAAGAATATTGTAGTAGAAACAGCTGAACTTGTTAAAAAAGAAAAACATTCTGATATGGAATATCATATTGGTACAATGATTGAAATACCACGTGCCGCAATTACTGCTGACGAAATTGCAGAAGATGCTGAATTTTTCTCATTCGGAACAAATGATTTAACACAATTAACATTTGGTTTCTCAAGAGATGATGCTGGTAAATTCTTAGGTGCATACTATGATAAAAAGATTTATGAACAAGATCCATTCGCAAGAATTGACCAAAAAGGTGTAGGTGCACTTGTAAAAATGGCAGTTGAAAAAGGTAAACAAACAAGACCTAATATTAAATTAGGAATTTGTGGTGAACATGGTGGAGACCCATCAAGTGTAGAATTCTGTCACGAGATTGGTCTAACATATGTATCTTGTTCTCCATTTAGAGTACCAATCGCAAGACTTGCTGCTGCACAAGCCGCAATCAAAAGTAAGGGAGAAAAGTAACTAATAAAAGGACTAGGTAAAACTAGTCTTTTTTGCGTAGTTCTATAATTATAGAAAAAAGTATTAATGTAGAAACAACTAAAGAAGACAATGAGTACTATAGATAATTATATTATTTAAAAAATAATTATAAATTATGATATAATTAAATAAAATAATAGTTAATTATTATAGAGAGGTGATGTTTGTGGAAATGGAAGAAAAGAATCAATTAGTAATTGGGTATGTAAATCAAATAAAAAATAATTTTGAAAAAAGTGGTAATCCTGTATCAGAAGCAACAGTTAGAAATGTTATCAATAGATATATTGATTCTAATAAATCTTTTGAAGAAATAAAACAAGAAATAGACGAGATAGTAGAAGAAAAATTAGAAGAAATAAGAAAAAGATTAGAGTTTTTAGCCAATATGGAAAAAAATGTAACTAGAATTGCTGAGTTAGATGTTGATAATATAGGAATTACTTTGAATGAACAAGATATTGATTTAATGATGATAGCAAACGCAACCACTCCAACTGAATTAAAAGTTACTCTTGAAGATATAACAAATATTAGTATTGATATTTCTGATGTTGAGATGGGCGAAGCACAATTTCAACAATTAAGGCAACAAGTGTTTGATTCTTATATGGAATCATTAACTTCAAGAAATGAATATTATGCTACTCCTGGAATTAAATTGAGAAAAAAAATAGAATATATAAGAAATAGTGGAATATTTAGTCCTGAAGAATTACATACTTTTGATTCGATTATGCAAAGTGGAGATATAAATCAAATATTAGATAATCTTAGCAAAAATTTTTCCAAAGAAAAACTACACCAAATATTTCAAACTATGAAAGACTATTCACCTATAGAAAAAGTAGGTATTATTGGTACTGATATAGAAACATATCAAAGAATGTTTCGAGAAGTCAATAGTAATTATACTTCAATTACAATTGATGAGTCTGCTAAATATGGTAATGTTGTATTACCTGATGGCACTTTTGATTTTAGTCATTTACAAAAAACTTTAGATTTTGCTAAAACTAATGGAAAGCAAGTTAGACTGAATACATTACTTTTTTACATGGATTGTCCAGATAATTTATATAATTTACCTGTTACCGAAGAAAACAAACAAAGAGTAAAACAAGCATTATCCAATTACGTTGAACAAATAACTTCATTTATAAAAGATAATGGTTATGATTCAACTGTTAGGAGTATAGATGTCTTTAATGAATTATTAAATAGATTTGCTATGGATGGAGATGTTCCATATCAATATCGAGGAGTCATTTCACAAGATCTAAATGTAAAAGATTTTGACAACATTAAGAGTGGTTGGTTAAAATTTCTTAATATTGAAGACTTATGTGATGTAATAGCAATTGCAAGAAAAAATCTTCCCAATACGGATTTTATGTATAATGATGATAATTTAATTGATTCTAGAAAAATACCAGCTACTACTGAAATACTAAAGAGAATTAGACAATATGAAATTGATCATGGAATACGATTAATTGATAGTATTGGCACACAAATGCATATTGATAATAGTGTTACAAAAGATCAAGTAATTACTATGTTTCATGCATTAGGAAAATATGGATTACCAATTGAAGTAACAGAATTTGATATGGCAATGATTTCTAATGTTCATGGTTTATCCGAAGATGAAATCAATAATTTAAGAGTACAAAAAATGCAAGATTTTTTTGACGCTGTAACTAAGTGTAGAGAAACTGACAGTATTAGAGGATTTACAATTTGGAGTAAAACAGATGCACAAAATTTTAGAGTAGCATTAGAAAATGAACAAAGAATAAAAAATGGACAAGAACCAATTACTACATTACATGGTGGATTTTATAATAACGATATGTCAGAAAAAAAAGCAAAAACAAAAGAAAAATTCCAAGATTTTAATTATCATACACATACATATAGATCAGGACATTCTGAGTATGTTAGCGATAAAGAAATATTAGAATCAGCTAGACAAGCAGGTATTAGTATGCTTGGTTTTAGTGAACATATTCCAAATACAGATCTAGAACTTCCTGATGAAGACCATAGAATGCTACTTTCAGAAGTAGAAGACTATATTGCATCAATAAATAAATTAAAGCAAGAAAATATGGATATGACAATATTAGTTGGTTTTGAAGCTGAATTTGATCCTATGAAAGAAGCGTTTTTAGGAGAAATGAGAGAAAAAGTTGATTATATGATATTAGGTCAACATTTTGTGAAAAATGGTATGCAAATGGTACCACAAAAAGGTAATCCGAACTATCCATTAGAATATGCAGAAATGCTTTGTAAAGGAATAGAAAGTGGATTATTTGATATAGTTGCTCATCCAGACTGCTTTCTAGAGTTTAGAGATACTATAAATGATGATGATAAAGTCACTTATGAAGAAAATTGTATTAAAGCAAGTCATATGATTTGCCAAAAAGCATCAGAAATGGGAATACCACTTGAAATAAACCTAGGAAATGCATTAAATAATAAATTTTTAAATGATGGAAATCTAGGAATTCCTCATCCATTATTTTGGAAAATAGCTAAGGGGTATGATGTTAAAGTAATTAAAGGTATAGATGCTCACTCATTATCAGCATTTAAGAATTTAGACAAAGGACAAGAATTAATAACTAATATTGAACAAATGGTTAGTGATAAGATGATAAAAGGACCATATAACCCAGTTGTTGCAAGACAAAGAAATTCAAGATTGCAAGAAGCATATAAATCACATCAAGAAGAAACTTTAACATATGAAACTCATTTAGTTAGTCAAATTGTTAATGGTTCATTAGCAGGTGTTGGTAATGAACAAGTTCCAGAAAATCTAGCTGTAGCAATGGGGACATCATTAAATAGAATTATGCAAAGATGTATTGATAGTGCAGAAAGAAAAGGCGAATCAATCGTTGGTGAAAGATCTACAATTGCTGATTCTCAAGAATTATCAACCAAAGATAAAAAAGCTAAGTTAGAAAGAAAAAAGCAAGTTATAAATGAAACAAGCCAAGTTTTAGCAAATCAACAAAGAACCATTGAAAATGCAAAGAATAGTATTGTTAATGCTACAAATATAGGATGTAAAAGTAAAGATGAATATTCCACTATAATTAGACAAATGACGCAACAAAAATCTACCAAAAGCGAATTACAAAAAATGAGAATAGAACAAAATTTATCAAGTTTTCAAAGTTCAAAAAATGAACAAAAAAATAATTCACAAAGTATTGATAAACCAAAAGTTATGAAAAAAACAAATAATAATCCAAAAAATAATACTTCATCAAGTGGATTTGCCAACATAATAACTTTATCTTTAATCGTAAGCTTTGTTTGTGGAGCTTTGTTGATGATAGTTTATATGTTGATTAACAGATAAAATAGTATATTTTGAATATTGATGTATTGTGAGTTGAACGGTGGTATAAGTGTCTATATGCGTTAAACAATCTAAAAAATACAAACATAAAGAATATGGATAAAGGGATATTTTTTAGTTTAAAATATCTATACTTATTTTATAAATTATAAAAATTATTATTAAAAAGAGTGATAAAGATTAATAGAAAACTCTTTTCTTTTTTGATAATATATAAGAAAATATTAGGAATACAGGAGAAATATATGGTAAGAAATATTGTAAAAGACATTAATTTATTAAATAAAAAAGCCCAACCAGCAACAAAAGATGATTTAGAAATTGTAAAAGATTTAATGGATACATTAAAAGCCAATGAAAATAATTGTATAGGTATGGCTGCTAATATGATAGGTTATAATAAAGCAATTATTTGCGTATCATTAGGTTTTATTAATATGCCAATGATAAATCCTGTAATAACAAAAAAGAAAAGAAAATACAAAACAAAAGAAAGCTGTCTATCTTTATTAGGAGAAAGAGAATGTGAAAGACATGAAGAAATTGAAGTAGACTATTATGATTTATCTTTTACAAAAAGGCATGGTACATATCAAGGTTTGGTTGCAGAAATAATTGAACATGAAGTAGATCACTTAAATGGAATAATAATTTAAAAATACTAGTGAAATTATAAAAACTATAGTATATAATAAATCTCACAAATATTTATTACATTAAAAATGTATGTCAAAGGAGAAAAATATGCTAATAGTAATTACTGGATTAGATGGAAGTGGAACTTCAACAATTGCTAAAGTGATGAAAAAATAGTATATATAAGGACAAAAGAATTTAAAGAGTTATGTAAAAAATATGAAAGAGAAGAAATGGAAGAACATATTTTTAATAGTATAATAGATAAAATAAAAGAATCTAATTATATATTTTTTGAAGACATAGAAAATTTGGCAAATTCTTCTTTTACAGAAAATAAATTTTATCATCTATTTAATGATTTATATGAATCAGACAAAAAAATAATTATTACTTGTAATAAAGAACCAGATAAATTAAATAATATTGAGCCAAGAATTATAACTAGACTATATTGGGGAATAAATTGGGATTTAGAAAAAAATAATGATTAAGACATATAATTTTTAACAAGACTTTAAACTTTAAGGTCTTTTTTAATACCTTTATAAATCATATTATATAAAAATATTTTATAGCAACACCTATAGATTTATAAAAATGTTTAATATATAATAAAAATAATAAATTTAGTCATCTAATGTTGCATGACTAAAAGAAAGGGGAAAGTCAATTATAATGATTGATAAGAAGTTATAAGCGTGGTAGATATATTCAATGTATTAATTATAATGAATGAAGCAAAAATAAAACTTGCTAAAGAAAAAAACAGGCCATATGATATAAACTTACAAATAAGAAAAAAATTAAAGGATAGAGCAATTTTCTATAAGATAGATAAAGAAAAAGCCTATCAAATTTTACTAAATGTTGGTGTAGCAGAAGATATGCTTATAGAAACATATGTAAAATTAGTTAATAGAGAAAAATACAATTATTTAGTAATAACAGGAAAAATAAATCCAAATGACAATGATATAATTATAAAATTTTAGGAGGTAAAGTATGAATAAAAAATATATTGAAAGATTATATAAAGAAGTAGAAGAACAATTAGATGAAGAATATAAAGTTGTTTTAGAACCATCTACTAATATAAAGGAAGATTATGTAGAATTAGATTGTATTAATTGGGAATTAGAAGATACAATGGTTGAATTAGTTGATAGTCTAAAAAATAATAACGAATTGACTTTAGAAGAAAAAATATTAGAAGTATATAAATTTATTTGTTTGAATTACATTTATGATGATAATGTTTTATTCTTCTTTAAAAAAAGAAAAGATGATGAAGGAAATACATATTATATAGCAGTAGATTGGTATGGAAGAATTATTGATAAAAATTGGATTGAAAAAAGAAAAACTCATAACAGAAGAATATGCTATGAATTTTCAAGATTTTTTGCTAAAGCAATAAATATTTTAATAGGTAATAGAGATGATATTGAATCATTTATTATTGGTCTGAAAGATAATACACACTACGTTACAGTAATAAGTGGAGAAGATTATAGTGCAATCCTTGATTTAGATGATTTTAATAAAATTAAAGATTTAACAAGATTAAAAACAGGATTAACATTAGATGGTATAAGAATATTAAGAGATGATAAAAACATATTAAGAAACACTATTGACAAATTCAATGAATCAAGAAAACAAACATTAATAGAAAAAGGTAATACTAAAGAAAAAATTGAATATTTTAATAAAGCAATAAACACTATAAAAGAGTATAACTTGGACTCTCAAGGATTTAATGAAATAATGAAAAAAATCATTGAAGATGAAAAAATAGATACTGATAGATTATGGAAATTAGAAGCAGAATCACCAGAAAAAAGGTATGTAAGATGTATTGGCTTTGAATATGAAAGTAAAAAATATATTGTTGATAGTGTATTACAAAAAATGTTTTGTGAAAATGATCCAGATTATGATGAAACTTCATATATAATTAACCCAGAAGAGCACTTTTATGAATATTATGGAGGATAGTTATGAAACAAGATATAAAAAAATTAGAAGAATTTAATGAATTAGTAACAATGAACAAAGGAGAAAGAGACATTGTAGTATATAATCCTAAGTGGACAGAGAATGAAAGCGATGAGTTCATAACAAAAGATTTAGTAGAATGGAAAATGACTCCAGGAACAGAAGAATATGTAAAAAAATTACTCTCAAATTTCCATATGTCAGATGAAACAAGAATAATAAGTCTTTATGAAGAATTAAGTAAAAAATATGTTTATGATGATAATTTGATTTCATATATCCAAAAGGTAAGAGATGGCCTTTATACTGTACCCGATTGGTATGGACGACAAATTGATGAAGTATGGGAGAATAACAGAAAAAATCATAATAGACGAGTATGTTTTGAGTTAGCAAGAGAATTTGCTGCAGGACTAAATGAAATTTTTAAAGACAATGATGATTACAACATATGTATATTATGGGATGTAGAGCAAACTCACTATTATGTAGGATTGACTTGCAGTGAGTATAGTCTAACTCTTGATATGGATGATTTTTCTGGTATTAAAGATTTAACAAGGTTGAAAGCAGGTCTAACACTTGAAGGAATAAAAATAATGCCTGGAACAGATAAAAATGCTGTTTTTAGATCAGAACTACAAAAGTATAATGAAAGAAGAGAAAAATCAGGATATAACTTGATAAAAAAAGAAAGATTTATTTCTGATAATATTGACGAACCAGAACAAATTGGATTTTTGAGAAAAGCAATGGAATTTATGACAGAAGATTTGAAATTAGACTCACAAGGTGTATTTGAATATATGAAAGAATTAATAGGTTGTTCCTTAGGTGGAAAAGCACGAGAAAAAATTTGGAAGAAAATCCCAGGAGACGAAACAGATACAAGATACATTAGATGCCTACTTGTTAATAAAGATGGAGAAACCTATTTAATCGATGGTGATTCAAAAGAAGTAAGATTATTTGATAGAGAAGAATTTGAAAAAGAAGATAGAATATATTTACCATTTGATGAACTTGAAAGAGATAGAAAGCCATATAGTGGAAAATAAATCTATTGCAAATAAAATAAAAAATATTATAATACTATTAACAATATTGTTAGTAGTATTTTTAGTTTTATAAAAACAAATAAAAAAGAGGTTTCTATGAAAAAAATAAAAGAAATTTTAAATGAAGATAATAACAAATTAAATATAAAGGACTATCTAATACTTATATTTATAGTATTAATTTATACAATAATTTCATTTATAAATCTAGGAAATACAATAAGTCCAAACACTTTTTTTAAGAAAGAATCTACAAATCAAGTAGTAATAAAATTAAAACAAGCAGATGACATTATAAGAATGAAAATATTTAATGGAAATGAAAATGCAAAGTATCAAATATATACTTCTTTAGATGGAAAAAATTACAAATATATTAATGATTATGAAGGAAAAGGTGCTTTTTCTTGGCAAAGTGAAAAAATATTATCCAAAGGTAAATATATAAAATTGTTATTTTTAGATGATTCATCAATTGGAGAAATTGCTTTTTATAACAATAAAAAAGAAAAAATAAAAATAGATGAAGTTTTATATAAAAATAAAAAAGTAACTTCATTAACGGATGAACAAAAAACTATTCCTCAAAAAATAAGTTATATGAACTCATCGTACTTTGATGAAATATATTTTGCAAGAACAGCTTATGAATACGTAAATGGAATAGACACGTATGAGTGGACACATCCACCTCTTGGGAAACTAATCCAAGCTATACCTATATATATAACAAAAAATATGTCTCCCTTTAACTATCGATTAATGGGAAATATTTCAGGAATATTACTAATTATTGTTATGTATCTCTATGGAAAAGAACTATTTAAAAAAAGAAAATATGCTATATTTTCAGCACTTCTTATGATGTTTGATACATTTCATTTTGCTCAAACAAGAATGGGAACAGTAGATAGCCATTTAGTACTATTTATCTTATTAGCTTCATTTTTTATGATTAAATATGTAAAAAATGATAAAACAAAAGATTTACTATTATCAGGAATATTTTTTGGACTATCAATTTCTGTAAAATGGACAGGATTTTATGGAGGACTTGCACTAGCAATAATTTTCTTTATTAATTTATTTAAAAAGGAAAAAATAAATTTCAAAACAATAATTCAAGGAACTTCATTTTTTGTAATAATTCCATTAATAATTTATTGTAGTCTATATTTACTATTTCCAAATAACAGACTAAATTACACAAATAACTTAGAAAACATTGTAAAACAACAACAAGACATGTACAATTATCATTCAAAATTGAAAGCAACTCATCCATTTTCATCAAAATGGTATTCTTGGCCAATATCTTATAAACCAGTTTGGTATCATCAAGAAAAGTATGACAATGCAACTAAAGAAACGATAACAGGCATTGGCAATATTGTTATATGGTGGATAGGAATAATTGGAATGTTATATGTATTAATTAATGCATTTATAAAAAGAAATAAAGCATCTATATTTTTATTAATAACAATAATGTCTTTATGGTTACCATATGCGTTTATTGGAAGGGTAATGTTTCTATATCATTTCTTCCCAGTTTTACCATTTATGATGCTAAGTATAGTAAAACTATTTAGTGATATAGAAGAAAAATATAAAATTAATTATTTGATTCCAACATATATGATTTTTGTAATATTATTTTTCATTATATATTACCCAGTAGTATCTGGAACTGTAATATCAATTGATTATATAAATAATTTGAGATTATTTTCTAGTTGGATATTTTAAAAGGTATTTGTTTAAATATCTTTTTTTTTATTAATCTGCTATAATTATATATAGAAAGAGGATGTGAGTTAATGAAAGCAATATGTGTAGGACACTCAACATATGATACAACACTACCAATGAATGAGTACCCAACAGAAAATATAAAGTATAGAATTGAAAATCATATAGAGTGTGGCGGAGGTCCAGCATCGAATGGAGCATATTTATTAGCAAAGTGGGGAATTGATACAACAATTTGTTCTGTAATAGGAGATGATTATTATGGAACTAAAATTATTGAGGACTTTGAAAAAATAGGGGCTAATACAAAATATTTAGAAGTAAAAGAAAATCATCAAACATCTAGTAGTTTTATAATTGCAAATATGAGTAATGGTTCACGTACTATAATTACATCTAAAAAAGATCCAATAAGAAAATTAAATCAAAGCGTACCAGAAAAAGCTGACTTAATACTAATAGATGGAGAACATCCAGAGACAGCAGACGAAGTATTAGATAACAATAAAGATGCTATAAGTATAATAGATGCAGGAAGACTAAATGAAGATACCAAAAGGCTAGGAAAAAAAGTAAAATATTTAGTATGTTCAAAAGAGTTCGCAGAAAAATTTAGTGGTAAAACAATTGATATAAATAACAAAGATTTATTAATTGAAATATATGAAAAATTAAAGTCTTATTTTAAAAATACAGTAATAATTACATTAGAAGCAGCTGGAAGTTTTACTGAAATAAATGGTAAATATAAAATTATTCCAAGTATTAAAGTTGTTGCTAAAGATTCAACTGGAGCAGGAGATATTTTTCATGGAGCAATCACTTATTTCTTAGGAATAGGGTATGATCTTGAAACATCAATAAAATATTCATCAATAACAAGTGCAATATCAGTAACTAGAATAGGTTCTAGATATTCAATACCAGATTTGGAAGAAGTGTTAAACTATGATGAACTTATATAGTAATAGACCAGAACTTGACTTACACGGAATTGATAGAGACTATGCAAGAATTCTTATAAATGATTTTATAGCAGATCACTATAAGATGAGAGATGAGGTGGTGGTAATAGTTCATGGAAATGGTACTGGAATAATAAGGAAAACAACTCAAGATACATTAAGAAAGAATAAGCTTGTTGAAGAATTTAAAATAGACAATTTTAACGCTGGTGCAACAGTTGTCAGACTAAAAAAATTCGTTGACAAATAAGGGATTTTGTGATATTATATGCAATAACGTGACAGGGGGAATCTATAATGTATATGGAAGAATATGAAAGCAAAGGCTTTCCAATTAGAAGTTTTGCAATAAAACTTATTTTAGTAGTTATATTTGTTTTCTTATTAATATGGCTATTGCCAAAGTTTACATCACCAACAATTGAAACGAGAGAATGTTCAACAACAGGAACATGTGATACATCAGGAATTGAGGCACTTACATCTCAAATCTTTTCTGATAATCTAGAAAAAATGAAAGATGCGGCTATTTCATATTACACAGATGAAAGATTGCCAAAAGAGGTTGGGCAATCCGAAACAATGACTTTAAGTGATATGATTGGTAAAAAAATTATAGTTGCTTTAATAGATAAAAATAATAAAGCCTGTGATGTAGAAGGTAGTTATGTAAAAATAACTAAGTTAGATGATGAATATCTATTAAAAGTTAATCTAAAAGATAGTGAAAAAGAAGATTATATATTAGTACACTTAGGATGCTACACATATTGTGATTCATATATATGTGAGAAAAAAACAACGGATACATCTTCATCAGTACCAATAAAAGGTGGAAAAGTAAATCCAACAGTACCAATAAAAGGAAGTATTAAGGATGGAGTATACTACCCACCGGCTAGTAGTAAGCCATCAAGTGATGCAACTTGTAAAGGAGATAATTGTAATAAACCATCAGATGATAATTGCAAAGGTGATAACTGCAATAAACCTTCAGATGATAATTGCAAAGGAGATAATTGTAACAAACCATCAGACGATGATTGCAAAGGAGACAATTGCAACACTCCAAAACCAAGTGACAAACCATGTACAGGAAAAGAATGCGATGACGATGATAAGCCTTCTCCAACACCATCATATCAACCTAAGTATATCTATGAGTATAAAAAGACAACATCTGCTAATTTATCAGCATGGACACGTTGGTCAAGTTGGTCAAAAACAAGTTGTGCTACTCAAGAAGTAAATTGTAGTAATAGTAGCGAGAATTGTTTATATAAACTACAAATGTACAAGAGAAAAGAACAAATTGGAACATATCAAAAAACATATGCAAAACAAAGGGAAGAAGTAAGACAAATAGGTTCTTATACTGAAAAGTCATGTAACAACTTTAACTACGTAAGAGTAAATCATACTTTATATGCAACAACAACTACAACAACATACACAACAGTAAATACAATTACTAATACTACGGCTCACACAGTAGGAAGTTGGAAGTACATAGGACGTGGAAGTTATAGTAATCCACCAAGAGATAGCGCTGGAACAAGTTATAAATTTGTTGGTGCAGATTATAGTTACTGTGCCGAAACATGTACAACATTACCTAACTATTATTATGATAAATATACATATACTGGTGGCTTATCAAGTGTATCAAGTTCAACAACACCAGGAACTACTTCATCATCTTCATCAAGTTCAACATCATCATCAACATCAACAAGTTATGAAGCAAGTTGTGGAGGTTATAGTTACAAGACGATACCAATATATGGAACAGTAACAGTAACAGAAAAAGCAACAAGAACAGAAAAATTATATGGAACAGTATGTTACAAGAGTACAAAAACAAGAAAATTAACAAATAGTTCTTCAACACAAACTAAGTGGAGTTCATACGATGATAAAACGCTATTAAATGCAGGTTGGACATATACTGGAAGAAAAAAATTAAAATAGGGGGATTTTAAAATGAAAAAAATAGTTAATATAGTATTTTATAAATATTTTAATGAAGAAGGAAAACAAAAACAAGCTTGCATATTTTATGATGATGGAACAGTAGCACAAGTATCCTATGAAGAAGGTATAGATGCTTGTGAAGAAATAGTTGCAGAAAAAAATATTACATCAAAAGATGCATTTAAAGAGATGATTAACAAGGATATAGTTCATGTTATGAGTGGAAAAGAATTTGAGAGAAGATTTAGCGAGTTTTTCGTTAAAAATACTGAAGATTCTTTAGAAAATAATCAAACACCTGCTGTATATCAAAAGAGAAAACAAACACCAGTTGTTGAAAATCAAGAAGAAAATAAGAATGATAGCAATGATCCAATCATTGTACCAAATCGACAAGAGCAAGAAGTGCCAATTATAACACCTGATAACTACGATACAGATGAATACACATATGGCGAAACTGAAGTGCCACATACTGATGAAAATGATAATGCTCAAACACAATCTGATGATGAGTTACCAGAGGACTTTATAAGTGATGAGGAAGTAGAAAATAATAGAGATAACAGAGAAACAAGAAATATTCCTCCAATAACACCTAGAAATCAAAATGAAACAGACCAAGAACAACCAGTGCCAACAGATACAAATGACGATGCATCACATGAAGATAATAATGATGCAGATGCAGAAGATAATAATGATGCAGATGCAGAAGATAATAGTGATGAAATTGATGACATTGATGATATTGATGATATTGATGAAGAAAATGATAACAATGAAGAAAATGATAACGACAATGCTACTCCAGCATCAAACGATGATTTAGAAGACGAACTTGGAGAAAACATTGGAGATGACGAAGAAGAAAAAGGATTCTTTAAAAAATTAATTGATAAATTTAAAAAGAACAAAATTGTAAAAAGAATTACTATAGGAGTTATTGCTCTAGCAACTGCAGCAGGAATATTCTCTTGCGCAGCTCATAACACTAAAGATGGTCAGATGTTAAATAGTAATATAGCAACAGAATCAACAAATGATGATGAAAGTAAGAACGATGATTTTGGAGTATTAGTACAAGGAGACAATAGTTACTATGATAACTACTCTTATGATCAATTACTTCAAGTAACTGATAGCAAGCCACAAAAAAATGCAATGAAAAAATTAGGAAGCGTTGTAACTGCATATAATGGCGACTTTGCAAGTTCCCATGTTGAAAGTGGAAAAGATATCAAAACTGCATTAACTTATGATGAAATGGTAGCACTACAACAAGCGTATAATGATTATTCAAAGAAAGACTTACAAGCATACTTTAATGGAGCAGATATAAGATCTACAGATTTAACAAGAGCATATAAATCAGCATCATTACAATTAATGGGGGCATATGTAATTGAAACAAACGAAAGTAAAGTAGATATGTCAAACCTAATAACTACAGATGAAGGAAAAGAATTCTACAATAGATATCATACAATGTTCTTAGAAGCAAAGAATGCAACAGAAAAACAAGATAAGTTAAATAAAATTAAAATTTTCTATGATGCAGTTAAGAAAGATTTTCCTATAACAGAAGATGTAAGAACAGAGGGAATTTCACATTCTGATAGTTATTCATCAATTACATCATATAAATTATCTGTTGCTCCAATGATTGCAGCAGGTGAAATGATGTGGCAAAACCTAGACCAAGACTTAACTCTTGATGATACATCAATAGATTTCTTAAATGATATAGGTCTTTGTAATTATGCAGAAAAAACATTTGAAAGAATCGAAACAATAGCTTTAAGTGGAACTGAGGATAATGCAAATCCATTATATGAACAATATAAAAATGCAGTTGAAAAAATGTTAGCAGAAAAAGGAATTGCTGTTATTGATGATGAACACAGAGACTTAACTAAGTTACAAGCATTCCAAGATGCAGTTAACTGGCATTTCAAAGAAGACGGAAGTCTTGAATATTCAGAAGAAACTTCTTACTCAACAGACTCTTATCAAACAGTTTCATCTTATTCAGATTCAACAACTACTTATAGTGAAGATGAATCAACAGAAAGTGTAAGTGCCGACGAAGTACCTGCCGATGAAAGAGAAAGATTAGAAAATGAAATTAATTCAGAAATAGATAGTGAAAATGAACAAGCTAAGTCTGACGCAGAAGAAAATGCTGAAGAAAATAAGCAAGAAATGCAAGAAGAAGAAGACCAAAATACTGACAAAATTGAAGAAGAAGTAAAAAAAGATGATCAACAATTACAAGATGATATTGATAAAGCAAATGACACAATTAATTCAAATAATAGTGATCAAAATACATCAAATGATCAACAGGTAAATGAGAATGATTTCCATGGAACTGTAGATTTTGATGATGAATATTCAGATAGTAATGGAAACTTAGATGATTCAGTAGAAAATATTACAACTAGTCCAAGTGATGATCAAACAGGTCAAGACCTACCTGACCCTAATGAAACTGGAGCTAAGTTCGATGCACAACTAGATAGTAGCAACACATCATCAGATAGTAGTTCTTCTTCATCTGATAACACTTCATCTGATAACACTTCATCTTCAACACCTGAGGAGAGTATTCCATCTACTAGTACAGATGGTGGAGATGTTTCAAACGATGGGGTTTATGAATATGAAGTACCAGCAGAGGAAGCAACACCTTCAAATGCAGATTTAGTAAACGAATATGTTGAGTCACTTGCAAATCAAGATTCTACATATGAATCAGATTATGTATATTTCAAATAAAATTATAAAAAAATGCTCGATTTGAACTGAACCCCAAAAGTTGGACAGTTTATAAATAGTTTCTAATTAGAGGATTG
>OLHE01000034.1_pt1 | contig 131689 bp, 109 predicted proteins | sample 1605821 | NCBI WGS metagenome assembly OLHE01 (sample SAMN03283250) | human gut metagenome | biome: human-associated habitat; material: feces | host: Homo sapiens | place: USA | collected 2013
AAAATAGTAATAATTTTATAAAAATTTAATATAGTATAAATATGTGATGCACATGACTCCAACAGCTATGATGATAATGCATGCTCCGTGTTTATGGACGTTTTCATTTTTCTGAGTTAATAAGTAAATGCCTGCAACAACAGCTGCTAAAGGAACTAAAAAAGAAAAGATATATCCTATTACAGTAGCAACACTATGGCTGTCATTTGCAGCTTCATCTAAATATCTGTCGCATTTTGGGCATCTGGTGGCTCCCTTGGGAATTGCTGAACCGCAATGCTTGCAGTATTCATTGTTTAAATTTATGTGGTCAGCAGGAAGTTTGGCTCCGCATTTTTGGCAAAACTTCATATTGTTTTTTATTTCGCTGCCGCATTTTGGACAATATTTCATAGTTTATTCATCTGATTTTATTTCCGCATTCAGGACAGAATTTGGAATCTTCGCTTACTTTAGTTCCGCAATTAGAACAGCTTTTAAGGTTATCTTCTTTTTTAGAGTTATCTTCTTTAACTTCTTTTTTTAGGGAAATGTCTTTTTTAGAGTTATCTTCTTTAACTTCTTCTTTTTTAGAGTCATCTTCTAATTTATGACCGCATTCCTGACAGAATGCACCTTCCTCATCTAATTTTGCACCGCATTCAGGACAATGTATAAAACTGAACTTATGGCCGCATTCAGAACAGAATATATTTTCGGCATTGACTTCAACACCGCATTCAGGACAGATAACTGTAGGCAATTTTCCCAAATTCAGGTTAATTGACCCTAAAGGATTAATTTCCAGATAAGTGTCACGGATGTAGTTAACAACAACAGCTGCAATAATACAGATTCCTATAAACTGATAAGTCAGCAGTGAAGAATTCATAGCTATTTTCAATGCACTTGTAAATATTAAATGTATGCTTACATATGAACCAAAGAATGCAAAAACAGCATTTGTTATGATTAAATCCAGTTCATTTTCAAAAATGTCTAATTTTATAAACAGGAACCCGTAGAGTGCTCCTAAAATTATAAAACCGGCATACATTTCAATTCCGTTTATTGAATACATTACAGAATATAAAATGCCAGTTATAATAAATCCTATAATTAATGCTATAACTCCATTTTTAACAATATTTCCTATATATTCATCTTGATTCAATAAAACACCTCATTTATAATTTTTAATTAAACTAGTATTTAAAATATGTATAAAACAGAAATACTTTTCAGACACTCTTAGGAAAGCTATTTTTAAATGTTAATAAAAAATATATATTATGGATTTTTGTAGTGAATGCGGATCAATGATACTAAATGGCAGCAAATGCCCGATGTGCGGCTGTATAAAAACTGCTGAAACTAAGGAAGTTAAAAAAACACCACGGCCAGAAAAGAAAATAAAAACAAATAAAAAGCCAGTTATTGAAACATTCACTAAAGATATTAAAACAGAACCTGAAAAAATAGCCGGCAAAAACGGCAAGTACTTGAAAAAAGACTACAAAAGTATTGATGATTTGGATGATAAAACCAGACAGGAGCTGCTGGCTAATGATAAGTTTTTTAAAACAGTAAACAGCAAACCTTTAGACACACAGCAAAAAATAGCCTGTGTTTTAGATTCCAAAAATGTTCAAATCATTGCAGGAGCAGGAACAGGAAAAACATTTACTTTAATTGCAAAAATAAAATATCTGATAGCTAAAAAGCATGTCAGACCTGAAGATATTTTGTGTCTGTCATTTTCAAATACTTCTGTCAGGGATTTAAAAGGAAAGCTTCCGGAAAATGTTGAGGTAAGGACATTTCACAGTCTGGGAAGATCAGTCATTAAGCAGCACCATAAAGTGTCAGTTATTGAAAACAATGAAATATTGGCTATAATAAATGATTATCTGGCCAATGCAAATACTGATACATTAAAAGATATTCTTGAATTTTGCGATTCATATTTTTTAAACATTGAAAGCTACATCATTAGAAGAAATGACAGAAAAGAGTTATTGAATGAATTGAAAGAAGCATTTACAAAAGTGGCATTTAAACCCCTGCTTGCAGATTTTATAAATTTATTTAAGGGCAACAATTTTACAAAAGATTATTTCAGCTATTTCAGAAGCAGTAACGATGACAAGGACCATGACATCTTCCTAAAAATCGCTGAAGATTTCTACAGTTACTATCAGGAATACTTGGATATGCACCAGCAGATTGATTTTAATGACATGATAAATGAATCAAGCAAGCTGATTAAAAAATACGGGCTGAAAAAACATTACAGATACATACTGGTTGATGAATATCAGGATACCACATATACCAATTATAATCTGATTAAAAGCCTGCAGGATAAAACAGATGCACATCTGACAGTTGTAGGTGATGACTGGCAGTCAATATACGGATTTAGAGGAACAAACATTGAATTTTTCTCACATTTTGAAGAGTATTTTGAAAATCCTCAAAGAATATTCATTGAAAAAACATACAGGAACCCTCAGGAGCTGATTGACATAGCAGGTAGCTTCATTATGAAAAACCCTAAACAAATTAGGAAATCTCTTAAGTCTCCTAAAAATCTGAAAAAATCTGTTAAAATAATTTATCCTCAAAAAAATCCTATAGAAAAAAGAGAAATGATTTATAATCTTATAAAAGATCTCTCTGAAAAATCCGAAGATGTATTAATCTTAGGCAGAACAAACAACAACATCAACCAGTTTATAAAACACAGAAATCTGGTTAAAAAAGGCAATCTGAAAAAAGATAAATTCTTACGAATTTTAGACAAAACAGATAAATCAATGAATAATGTTTACTACAGAACCCTGCATTCATCTAAAGGTCTGGAAGCAGATAATGTGATTATAATCAATATGGTTGATGACTATTTAGGTTTTCCATCAAAATTAAAAACCCACAGTGTTTTGAATTATGTAAATACCAGAAATTATGATTACAAATATTCAGAAGAACGCAGATTATTCTATGTAGGTTTAACCCGCTCTAAAAATAATGTTTACTTAATAAGTGATAAAAATAACCCTTCAGAATTTATTGAAGAGCTGATGGATGACAGCTTGGAAAATTTAGAAATAATTGAGTATAACTGATTCTGTTTTAAAAACAACGAAAGGTATTGAAAAGCCACATAACAAACCTGTAACAAATCTTAAAGTGTTATTGCTTGTTCTTAAACCGTAATACTGTGTAGTTCCGTCAATAATTAATGGAATAAATCCTAAAACAAAAATTAAATTAGGTTGGATTAAACTAGCTAAAACAAACCCTGCAGCCGCACCTATAACAATTCCTGTACATCTGCTGCAAACTGGAAACTGCTTTTCTTTGTAGAAAAATGACCTTTCAGGTTTCTGATGGCATAAATATTTGCAGATATTCGTTATGTGGCCATAAATCAAAATATCAATCCTATAATATACAATATAATTACAATAACTACAATTAAACCACAGCATCCCCAGCAGTCACTGTCACTTGAGCTGCTGCTGTTTGTTTTGGATGCTGATGATGCATATGTTGAAGATGAATTTGGATTTGATCCGCAGTAGGGACAAATTCTTAAATTGCTGTCTATCATATTATTGCAGCTGCGGCACCGTGTTTTTGGAATATCTTCTGAAATTACAGTAGCTTTTTTAACTTCTGAATCAACCAATTTAAAACCGCATTTTCTGCAAAATTTTTCATTATCTGATAATACTTCAGCTCCACAGTTAGGACAATTCATTTTAAAAACCTCATTGTATTTAAATTATGTTTATATTAGGTAATAAACTTTAAGGATTACAAACCTGACATGGAATCCTTCCATCTGCTACAGCAGCATCTCTGGAATTATAAGTAATCTTGTTTTTAGGATTTATCTTTTGAGCCCATTCACAGTCAGGCAAATGAAACTTGTCAGACTTTTGAGAACAGACATAAGTAACATTGGCACTTGCAGGAGCAGGATTTACATCTTCAGCAACATCATCACTCTCAGCAGTATTATTTACAGCAGCAGGTGAATCATCACTTCCCCCACCTAAAAGCAGACCTGCACCTAATGCAGCAATAGCTACAATAGCTAGTATACCAATAATCAAAATAGGATTGAATCCACCTTTCTTATCACTGGCTATTTTAGGACTTTTTGGAACATCTTCATTACTTTTTAAGGGAGTTCTGCATTTGGGGCAGAACTTTGCCTTATCTGAAACTTCACTATTACATTCACGACATTGAACCATTAGCTAACCTCACCTAAATTTTACAAAAACAGGTAAATATTGTTAATTAATGATTAATTTATATAAAGATAATAATAAAGTTGTTTAATTGATTTTAGAAAAAATAATTATGGGATGAATAATCCGCAGTGAGGGCAAATCATATCATCTTCATCTACATGGTGTCCGCAAAAAGGACAGTGTTTGTGTTCTTTTTTATTATGATCTTCAGACATTTAAATACACCTGCAATAGTAAATATGTTTTTTTTAGCTATTAAGAATTTTTCTCGTTAGTTACAGATTATTTTAACATTTCATCTTAAATTACCTTTTAAAACATTATTTCTCAATTTTAATGCAATGACATTACTGGGATTTAACTCCAAAGCTTTATTGACACATTCTATGCCTTCACCATATTTATGTGCCCTCAGTAAAATCATAGCTTTTGTTGCATAAATGGAATCATCATCGGGACTGATTTTCAAACCTTCATCAATAACAGCTAATGCCTCTTCAAAGTTGTTTAAAATCATTAAAATCTTTGTTTTAAGTGAGTAAACGTTTGAATCAAAAACATTGGCTGAAGTGATTTTCAGATAATCATCACATGCTCCTAAAGCTTTTTTATAATTTTTAAGTGCGAAATAAGCTTCTGCTTTAAAATATATTGCATTTTTATCTTTGGGATCTAATTCCAGTCCTTTATCAAATGAGTTAATTGCTTCTATAAACTGACCGTATCTGTTAATTAATAAAAAACCTCTTTTTGTCCATGTTTTTGACTGTTTCGGATTAATCTGCAAAGACAAATCAAAGCAGTGCAGAGCTTCCCTATTTTTATTTAACCTTCTAAAGATTTCCCCTTTAGTTGCCCAGGATTCATAATTTGATGAATCAATGTCCAATGACTTGGAGATATATATCAAAGCTTCATCTAACCTGTTCAAATCCATTAAAGCCAGTGCTTTAAGACCTAAAACAATGCTGTTTTTTGAATCAGCTTCCAGATGTTTATTAAAACATTCAAGTGCATTATCATATTCCTTCTGATTGACAAATGAAATTCCTTTTTCAATATATTCAGTGCCCAATCCAAACACCTCACATATTTTAGCTGATTAATAATTTAAATAAAGTAATTAATACATTTTTATAAAAAAGTTTTCATGATGATGAAGTATTCATTTCATTTAAAACTATTTTTTTGTGCTTTAATTATTGTTTTAATAAAAAACTGACGGTTATATAAATATTAAAGACTAATGGTTTAGTATGAAAAAAAATAAGATATATCGCGGATACCATCATGAGGATTTAACACTGAAATTTCTAAAAGAAAATACCACAAAGTATATTGCAAAAATTACAGGTGCAGAGTTTTGTGATGAAATAAATGTTGAGCTAATAAACCTGAAACCAAAAGTTCTCAGAATAGATTACGGCATAAAGAAAAAGGATAAAATAATTCTTTATGAATTTTTATCTACTAAATCCAATATTGCAAATATTTTAAGAAGAATCTTTCTATATGTAGCCCGAATCGGATATGATTATCAGTTAAAGGTAAAAATAAATCTTGTAGTGACTCCTGAAATCGATAAAAATCAGGTAGTTCTTGAATACTCCCCTGGGCAGTTTTTTAGACCTGAAGTAATATCATTTAAAGACTATGACGGAGACAAATTATTAAGTAATATAACTTATAAAGTTAAAAATAACATAAAACTAACCTGCAATGAGTTTCTTGCATTAGGGATATTGCCGTTAATGAAAACCAAACATGAAGCAGGAGTGCAAGTAGTAAAAACTCTGGAACTTGCTAGAAAAATAACTGATATTGATGATGAATTAAAAGATTCTGTACTTGGCATACTGATAGTACTTGCAGATAAATTCATTGAAAATCAGGATTTGAAAAATAAAGTAATAGATGTGATAAAAATGGAAATAACAATACTTCACGACTATGTAACATCACATGAAAAAGAATGGTTAGAACAAGGAAAAATAGAAGGGAAACTAGAGGGAAAAGAAGAAGGTAAAATAGAGGGAAAAGAAGAAGAAAAACTAGAAATAGCAAAAAACATGCAAAAAGAAAACTATTCAGTTAAAGAAATTGCCAAAATAACAAAACTAGACTGCAAAACAATAGAAAAACTAAAATAGAGGAAAACAAAACCTCTATTTTAATAAACCCATTTTATAACAATATAAAACCAAACCTTTTTAACCCCAGTCTTTGCGTCTCCAGTCATAAGATTTTAAATGAATATCTTTCGGATATAATAAATCAATACTTTCATATTCATTTCCATCAACTGATATATTGGCTGACTTTTCAGATATTTTTTCTTTAATATTATATTCACGGTCATTATCCAAATAAGTAAAATAACCGCAGAAACATTTTAATGCATTATTTTCGTCTGGAAATAACACCGAACTGCATTTCGGACAAAATTCCATAATTCAGCCCCCATTCAGATAAATATTTACAGCATTTTTAACCTGCTTTTTTTTCTTTTTATCAAAGCCGTCAGCTTCATAAAAAGTGACATTCTGGCCTGTTTTTGCTAATGTGATGTTATGTTTAAACTCATTCATGCTGAAATACAGATTGTCAGGATATTCATCGCATCTGATAAAGCCCGCTTTTTTATTGGGCAGTACTGAAACAATAACCCCTTTTTTTAATTCCTGATTTTTATAGAGATATTCTTCCCACAGATGATGCAGATGCTTTTCAATAGTAAAATAATCCTCATTGTCCAAATCAAAACCTGCTTTTTCAATTTTATATTCCAGATTTTCATCAATATTCCAGTTATGTCTCTTTCTGATTGTATAAACCAGGTATGCATGAATATCTGCTTCCTTCTGTTTATTTTTCTTATTTAAAATATCTTCAATCAGTGAATATAAATTGACTTTTTTATCAGTGTCGCCTTTGGCAAGTGCTGCAGATGAGGCATACTTTAAGGCATTGTCCCAATCATTTTTAAAGAAATAATTTTCAGCCATCAGATTATCTATAAACCAGTCATTTTTAAACTGTTTAATGTCATTCAGATAGTCTACAGACTGGTCATATTCACCTAACTGATTAAATGATTTAGCTATTCTCCATTTAAACCAGACCTCATTATCATATGTAAATTCGCTTAAATTAAGCAGTGCTTCAGTTGACAGGCTTATGCATTTATCATACTGGCGGGTATCCAGCAGTGCTTTTGTTGTTAATTTATACCATGTTTCTTTTTTAGAGGAATAATTTCCTGAAATATCTCCATTTAATAATTCAGGATTAAGTTTAGATGACCATTCCAAAACAGCTTCAGGGTCTTCAAGGGTTTTCATTATTTTAAGCACGGTTAATGTATACGGACACATTGCATCTTTTCTGGAGTGATTTGACTGTTTAACTAATTTGGTAATCAGTTTGCCCGCATCTAAAAGTTTATTCTGATTAACTGGATTTTGAACATAACATCTGTATAATGTTAATGCATAAAATTTTTTATCCCATCTGCTGAAATCTTTCTGATGATTATCATAGATTTTAGAGTAAATTTCATCAGCTGCTTTAAAGTCTTTTCTCTGATATGCTTTTTTTGCATTGTTCAATTCTTTTATAACCATAACTAACAACCTATTATACTTAAACCTGAAAGAGATTTCTCCTCTTTTTGTCTGAATCCTTCATTTTCGATTTTTTCTTTAATTTCATCTTCTGTGTAAAGTTTAGCTTCAACATTTTTATCACTTATCAGATTGTTTTTAATCCAGAACTCATAATCTTCTCTGGTTATGTCTTCATTCATGATTTTAAGAATCTGTTTTGGTGTTTTTCCCTTGTTTAAGAAATTCTGGAAAATTTCACATCCCACTTCAACATAAAGTTCATGATAGATGTCTGCAAAGTCTTTAAATTTCTCATTGCCTTTTTTGCCTTCAAGATACCATCTGTAAACTTCATCAATTCTGATTCTGGCTTTTTTAGCTGCCTGTCTTGTAGTTCTGTTTTTTGCGATTTCACCAATAACACTGTTCATCTGTTTATCAAGGATTCTGCTTTCAATTTCTTTTAAATTGTCTTTAAGTTCTTCATCTGTTAAGTTAGAATTTTTTAAAGCTTTACTGATGGTTTTTCCCCTGATAATCTGTGTGATATAACAGCTTATTTTAAAATTCAGGTAGTCATTGTAAAATTTAGTGAAGCGTTCATCTCCGTTTTTGCCTGAATTATATGCACTGTCCAGTTCTGATTTTTCAATTCCTGAGGTTTTAAGTGCTTTTTTCAAGTTTTTATTTTTAATTTCCTTTAAAAAAACTTCCAGGTGTTTTGAAAGATAAACTGATTCATATTCTTCATATACTTCTCTGTAGATTCTATCGTTTTGTGATCCTAAATCAATGATTTTATTTAATTCATTGACTGTTATATCTGTGTTTTCAGCTATTTTGTCTTTGGATTTTTCATCTTTAATTGCATCAATTATTAATTTAGCGGTAATTTTCTTGTTGTTTTCTTTGAAATCTATAAATAAGCCGCTTTCATTCCAGTTGCACCATCTTTTAACTTCATTTAAGTCAGTGTTTATTTTTTTGCAGGCTTCAGTTTTTGTTTTGCCTTCACTTCTCAGCTTCAGATACCTGTCCATCAGTACACGGGTTACATTGATGTAAAAGTTCAGACAGAATTCATCCTCATCCTTTTTAAGCAGGCACTGCTTTTTGCCTGTGGCATACCATCTGTTATAGTCGTCTTCAGATATGCCTGATCTTTTAAGAGCTTTATCAAAACTCATTGTTTTTAGAGATTTTATAAGCTTGTCTACACGATTTTCATAGTATTCTGTTTTATATTCGTTTTCAAAATCCTTATCTTTAAGCAGTTCTTCAAAATCAGTGATTTCAGCTATTTCAAGTGCTTCTTCTTTTGATTTGCCTTCCTTCAGGTTGTTTAAAAAGATGTTCATTCTGATTTCATTAAGACTATTTTTAAAGAGTGCTGATTCCATATCAAATGAATCCGTCCAGAAGCTGATAATTTCATCATTTATCTGCAGTTCAGCTTTAATATCATCATTCAGGTACTGTTTTCTTTTTAAGGTTAAGTACTGCTCCATCAGAAGCTTATTATATGTTATGAATTCTGAGTTGTGCTCTCCTTTTATGAAACTGTCCTTGTTTTTGCCATACCAGTTGTTTATCTGGGATTTATTTATCTGTGTATTTTCAAGAATTTCATCAATAGGGATTTTCATTGCAATCTGGTTTAGGAAATCCTCGAATATCTGATTTTCAACAATTTTATAAAACTCCACAAAGGGGTGGATGCCTTTTTGACCGCATTTATAATATTTTGACTGTTTAATCTGTTTTGATGTGTATTTGCCATTTAGAAATTCAGTTAAAGTCTTTTCCATATCATAGCACTCATATGTAAATTCAATAAGCTTTTCATATTCTGCTTCATTTAGACTGTAGTGTCTGTTTGTTTTTTTAAGAAGCTTTTTTGTTGTAAGCTCAATGAGCAGCTGACTGGTATACATGCTGGAATGGATCTGGTTAACTTCCTCTTTAGTAAAATGACTGATGTTTAAATTGTTTTTCAGATTGATGATTTCATTTTGATATTCAAGTTCATTGTTGCAGCTTATGCAAAAATTGGAGTTTTTGGAATCATTGGTTCTGCCGCATATTATGCAGCGGCTGAAATTTCTGTTATCTGATGGTTCTGGTGTGGGTTTTATTGTTTTTGAGTTAAGATTGTAAATCGGTGTGTATTCGGGTTTTCCCGGATAATAGTAATTTTCATTGCACAGCTGGAAGTATTTCCATGCAATGTCAAAAAGGCTTCTGTGGAGCTGGAAGGGTATTTTATTGTCGGATTTCAGAAAATCTTCAATTGACTTGTGGGTGATTGCATTTCTCATCTGATATGCTTCAAGCAACATACATTTAAACTTATAGTCAATAATTTTTAATTCATATAATTTATCGACTCTTTTAGAAAATCCAACATATGGATCATCAATTGCATTATTGTTTCTTTGGAGTATATCATTTACCACCTTTTCCAAAAAAGGAGTAACATATGATTCTGTTATTTTTGGATTTTTTACGGCTTCCCTTTCAAATTCACTAAGAAGAGTGTACATGTCACTGTCAAAATCTTTTAAAAATTCAAAATTCTTCATAATTTTCACCTAGTTTGTATATCTTTTAATCAAGATAAACACAAGTAAATATTATTCTGTTGGAATTGATATATAAATGTTGCTATAATGTATACAAAAAGTTAGTTAAAAAAATGGGACGGTTAATTAGGAAATTCTCTAAAGCTTAAAAGTATTACTTCCAGATACCGCTGCTGTCCAAAAGGGAATATATTTTTTCTTTAATAATATCATCATCTCTGGCATCTTTAAAATCATAAAATTCAGTATAGCCTGCACCATGACCGCATGCAGGAGCTTCTGTTGTATAATATCCGTATTCCACATTCAAATCCTTGTCAAGATAAATTCCATATCCTCCAACCATGAATTTATATTTGTCATAGTAATCATCTTTTAAATCATCTATGGATTCATTTGCATCAAACATGAAATAAGGTTCATCACAGTATTCATCATCATATCCGTAAAATCCGATTTCTAAAAATATTTTATCATGACTGTTTAGGGCCTCTTTAATGGAATCCAAATCCCTGTTAACTGCTTCAACAGGAACATCATTACTGAATGCAACAAATTCATACAAGTCTGAATCATTTATCTTTTCGGCAAGTATTTCAAAATCAATTTCTCTTTTCATAGTATCACCTAACCAGAAACAAAAAAGCTGTAGATATATGCAATTATGAAAAAAACTGCAATCAGAATACAGCAGGTAGAAGTATTATCCTGTTTTTTGCGTTTTGTTGTTTTAGAAGAGCTGTGTGAAACCCCCGTGGCAGGATGATAATTAAAATTGGGATGGCCGCAGTAAGGACAATACTTATCCTTGCTGAAATCCAGAGTTCTTCCACACCTTTCACAACAGTTTGACATAAACGCTTTTTGAATTGAATTCATTTTAAAAACTCCTTATTGCATAGCTTTACCTAAAATACATAAAATCAGAAAAACAACAAACATCAGCATACAGCATCTGTTCCATTCCTTATCTTCCTGTTCTTTGGATTTGGGAGGTTTGACATTTCTTAACGGAGGCATATAATTGTCATTGGGACATCCGCAAACAGGACAGTATCTGTCTCTGCCGTCATTTAAATATGCACCGCATGCCCAGCAGCAGTTACCTTCTATTCTATCTCTCTGATCTCTGTTCATTTTATGACCTTTTCATACTTAAAATAGGATTTAAATGCTCTGGAACATCGAAATTAACATTTAAATAAGTAAGATATGTTTCAATTTTCCATCTGGTATATACAACTTTAAATTTTGATAATTGCTCATCATATATTCTGCGTCTCTTAGCACTTTTTTTCCAAACTATATCGCCCTGCTGGTCAAATAATTTCTTTAATTTCATTCTAATTTCATTCATCTGTTTGTATGACTTAATATTCTGCAAATTAAAGTTGGGATTATAAACAGCACTTGTAAAATTGTTTAATAAATAATTGATTTCCTGTTCTCTGTTGTAATAAGCAGTTCCCTGTTTTTTTAATCGTTTTTTAGGATTAATATTACCTGCTTTTCTTCGCTTTCCCATAAAAACACCCGTTATCTAATTTTTAATATATATGTCATCTCTTTTTTATCTGGATAATAGCTTAGTACTCTGTTAAGAACATCTAATGCTTCACCAGTCCTGTCAAAAACTGCAAGAGCACATGATTTTTAGCTAAAACTTTATTACCAATTTTAAGAGTCTTTTTGAATTTATCTTTAGTTAGTAGTATAACTGCTTTTACTAACTTTCTTCAGACATATATTATGATGTGTTTAAAATAGTATATAATTGTTTTTATTAGGATTATAAAATTTTAAAGATTTTTTTAAATTCAAATTCCTTTTTTGTTTATATATTATAAACCTAAAAAAATATTCATAATTAGGTAGAGAAATAATAATATAACTTTCAAACTTGAAATAATCAAACATTTAAATTAGTTTACTTTGATAATCCATATTTTTATTTAAATTATTGTCTTTTTCTAAAATAACAATTTCTTCGCAAAATTCATCAATATCAGACACTTTTGTTCCATTATTACTTTTCAATATAGAAATATTTCCACTATAATCTCCATCAGACATGTCTTCTGGAAGATAAACATATAAATCTCTATGATTTACTTTTTTAAAATTGATAGTAGCATTAACAGTATGCATTGTTCCGCTTTTTTCTCCACACTGTAGAACAAAAACTATATCTGAAAATGCAGCTACAATCTTATCTCTTTCAACATAGCTTCTTTTAAATACCTTTTTATCAGGTTCATACTCGGAAACTAAACATCCACCCTGTTCAATAATTGATTTTGCTAATTTTTTATTACTACTGGGACTTATAACATTTAATCCACATGGTAAAAAAGCAATTGTGATTTTATTTTCATTAACTGTAGTTTCATGAGCTATTTTATCACAACCTAATGCCAAACCACTAACAACCACCCTTTTAGAAACATCTAAAATTCTTTTAACTAATTTTTTTTCAAAAATTTCAGTATTATTTGATGGTTTTCTTGTTCCAATAATTGCAATATTAGATTTAGACAAAGCATCCATACTGCCTTTTACATATAGATAAAGAGGTTTTTGATTTTCCATGTCAAATAATTTTTTAGGATATTCTTTATCAAAAACTGTAATAACATTTATTTCAGAATCATTTACTACAGAATCATATATCTTTTCAGCTTCATTTTTTGCTTTAATTAATTTATCTTCACTAATTTTATTACTCTTATGAAGCTTATTAAATAAATCATCCATGTCCTTAGAATTAATTAACATATCCCAGTACTTTGTATATATTGTTACTTTCCCAACTCGATTTATTTTATTTAAAAAGAGTAATTCTTTATATTTAATCATGTTATCCCTCTTAAATATCTTCACATAAAACAACTTTTCCATTATGATATTTTAAATGTCTGCAATCAATTGTTTTTGCAATTGCAAGACATATTATATTTTTCTCCTTTGCTCCGTGATTAATTAAAATTTCTTTACATGAGTCCATAGTAGTTCCACTAGTAACTATATCATCTAATATAATAAAACCTGTAGAATTAGGAAGATCATAGCTACAAGATATTGTTTTTAAATGCCTATTTTTAACATTTCTATAATAAGCGCCACAATCCTTTTGTGAAACTATATTTTTAGTTCTCTTAAGGATATTATTATACTTTAAATCAAGAAGTTTTTTAGAAGAAAACTCAAATAGGCCTTTCTTAAAATCATTTTCAATCATTTTCAACTGATTTTTTAGTTTGTGGAGTAACATTAACTTTAGAAGAAGGCACAGAAATCAAGACAATTTTATCAAGATTTTTAAACACACTATCTGATAATATAACAATAGCTTCCATTAATTCATTTGTAAAAATATTATTAACTTCTGGATTTGTATCATTTTTATAAATTAATACTTTATCAGAAAGTTCTTTATAATCAATTATTAAATCATCTTCCAGCCAGATAGGGGGCAACTTATTATAACAGTTTTTAGGCAAATAGTTATGTAAATAATAAATTTCTTGGTTATTATTTGAAATAAAAATTTTTAAAAAAATTTTATTAATATAATTAGAAATGATTTTATTTTCTTCTGAAAAACTTTTATTATTAAAAATACTTGTAAAATCTTCTTGAAACTTAAATAAACACTCATTTTGCCAATCATATAATCCGTTTTCACATTTATAAATATTTTCTAATAAATTAATTAACTCTTTTTTTCTATTGAAAATATCATTTTCATTAATTAATTCATTTATTGAAACTTCATATAATAATTCTTTAATAATCAACCATCCTTCGTGCTTTTTTAAGTTATGCTTAGATAATTCATCATTAAATTTCTGAGTAAACTTTCCATTATTATTTATATGATATTCACATATTTTTGAATAAAGATTGATGTTTGACATTTTTTTACCTGGCAGAATCGTTAATCATCTAATTTTTTTAAATATTCAACAGAATTATAACTTTGTTTTTGTTTTTCCATGAATAATAAATTACACAATTTTATTGTAAATAACAATAAACACAGATGATAATAATAAATTGTGTTTATGATATTATAAATATTTTTATAAATGATTTGATAATAATTGCAAAAATATCTGATTTTAAATCATAATACACTTATTCAATTCCAAATGCCTTCATTACAGCTTCTTCAGGCGTATTATATGGAATCAATGTAAATTTAACAAGCAAATCTGAAGGCACTAATCCAATATCTACATAAGAACTCATTGGAATTAATAATTTTTTAGCACCATTATCTAAACAAACTTGTAATGTATCTGCTAAATTTTGTATTTTATCAATAGTCCCACCTAAAGAGAAGTTACCCAATATAGCTAGTGAAGGTAAAACTTTACGATTTGTTGCAACACTGCATAATGCTATAAAAGTAGCTAAAGTTAAATATCTTGTCATGCCAACTCCATGTAAATCTTTAACCTGCATTACATAATCTTTATCCTTGTATGAAATCTGTCCACTAATTGAACCTGCATTTGACTTGAAATATTGATAAGCTATTTTAACTGCTTCATTTACATCTTTTTTAGAACCTATTCCATTTGGTGTAAATTTACCATTGCCTTTCATCATTTCAGTTTCAAATTTATAAACACCAAGTTTTCCATTTTCAGATGGTCCAACAGAATACAAATGTCCTGGTTTTAAGTCACCTTCTGGAATCAAAGTGCTGCTGGCTTGTTCTTCAACACCTACTGGACAATCTCTATTTTCTTCTAAATCAATATATGAGAAGTTTACATCATAAAATTCCATTCCACCAATTTTTTTAAGTTGTTCTTTTACTCTTCTTCTAGATTCAAGTGCAAATGTTAATATTTCACGAATATCTTCTTTATCAAAGTTACCATCAGGATATACTAATTTAACAAGTCCAGATACCATACGATTTACAGCAATTGTATCTCTTTGGTTTAAATCACGACCTAATCTGAAATATTCTTGATATGCATCAGTAAATGAACGTTTTCTCATTTCACGGAAAAATTCAGACAAATAATCTGTAATAAATCCAAAATCATCTGTAAAAAACTCAGGCCTATATTTAGGTATTTCCCAACCTGGAATATAACAATGCATCCTATCAAAGAAAGCTGTATCAGTACCCATCTCTGAAGGAAATGGATCAAATAAACTAGAAGTCTTTAATAATGATTCAACACTCTGATTAATATTTCCAACAAACACCATAGATGCATTTGCATTCTTTTCTTCTTTACCACGTGAAAACGAACCTGATGCCATAAAATCTTTCATAATAGCTATTCCATCTTGGTCTTTGAATTTAATTCCTGCCACTTCGTCAAAAGCAACACAGTCCCACATTCCAACAAGACCTATTTGTTTATCACGCATATTGTAAAACAAGTTTGCTACAGTTGTCTGACCTCCAGAAACTAATATGGAATTTGGTGAGATTTCTTTATAAATATGTGATTTACCAGTTCCTCTAGGACCCAATTCACATAAGTTAAAGTTATTTTCAACTAAAGGAATTAATCTAGCTATTAATAACCATTTAACCCGCTTATCAAATTGTGTTGGTTCCATACCACAAGACCTTAAAAGAATATCAATCCATTCTTCTTTAGTGAAATTTTTTCTATTTGATAATATGTCCGCTAAATCAATATTCGGTAATTGTATTGGTTGTAAATTCCTAATTTTAATAGTTTGTGATCTAAAATCCGCTTCATCAAAATCGTATTCTAAATTTACCATGCACCAAAGATTTCCTCCCAAAAGTCTTTCATATCTTTGTGGGAACTCTGGATTAATTGGAATGTCATTAAGACCTAAATTAGAAAATGACGCATAATATGTGTCTGTTTTATAATCTAATTTCACAGTTACAACATCAATGATTGAATAAGAACCTAATTCCTTTAATTTAGATAAAATCTTTTGTGCTTCATCAGGTCTTACATAATTATTTGCAAGAATATTTTTAACAGTTTGCACCCCTTGTTCAACTAATGCATCGTCCTGAGAACAATATTTGCCCAATAAATATTCTAAAACATAAACCGGTACATTAGCACCTTCTTTAACTCTTTTTGTCAAATCTTTTCTTACAATTTTACCCTCAAAGTAATGTTTTAACTTTGTATTCAAATCATCTTGTAAATCATATTCTTCAGTCATTGAATATCACTCCTAAAAAAAATCAAATCCATCTTGGAAAGCCATATCTATTGTAAATGGAATTCTATCAACTTCAACATCCTCTTTTAAATCTCTAATAATTAAATAATAATTTTTAGATTTATCATATTGTTTTTGTAACAATCTGAATTTTTCTTTAAATTCCCTATCTTCTGCTGAATCAGAGTTTTTATCAGCAAAGATTATTTGTTCACCAGATATTTTATTATTTTCCTCATCAATGAAGTAAACTGAAGCTTCCAATGGTAAAACATCTTGTGAAACATTTTCTTTTTGGAAAAATGTTAACATTACATCATAATTTGTAATAGTATTTTTAGTTGAAATTAATTGAAGTTCTACAGTCCTTTGGTTTTTAGCACCTTTTCCTGCTTTAACTTCTAGCAATGGAACAATACATTCTTCTAAACTAGCTCCACCATGAACAAAATTAAGTCCAGCACCTTGTGCTTTAAATACATCTGCACCTATCGGAACATTAACATACTTATCCATGTTTAGATATTCCATAGATAAGGAAACTGCACCATCTATTTTTAAAGGTTTTTCAGATAAAATAAAACGTTTATGTTTTTTTTCTGGGAATTTATCTAAATTAACTTTATCATGCTCTTTTAATTTGTCACGTTTATAAATAAATCCATGATCTGCTGTAATAAAGATTTTAGCAAAATTACCTTGATTTCTTAATCTTTTAATTAATACTTCTAAATCTTCAATTGTTTCTTGAGCAGCATTAAACACTTCATTTTCAGAAGGAGCATGGTCTCCTCTAGCATCAATTTTGTTGTGGTAAATATAAATTAAGTTTAATCCTTTTGTTAATTCTTTAAATTCCTTAGATTTTAATTTATCCACATCTTCGTAAGATATGGCAATTACTTCATTAACATTTGAACTTAAAATATTATTCCTCTCATCAGTTGACCTGCAATTCATTCCATCAATTAATATTGTATCACCTTCATAAACAATTTCTTTATTAGGTAAAAGTGAGGCCATACCTAATGCAGTATATGATGGAATAGTAGATAACATTGGTTTAATCTCCGGAGTTCTTGTTGGATCTTTTTCAAGCTCTGCGAATAATTCAACTGCACAGCCATATCTAAATGCATCTGAAATAATAACTGCAGTTTTATGTTTCCTAATTGAAGTTGGAATATGTTGTTTGAAGAACTTCCATTGTTTTGGAATGTCTAACTCAGAAATTGGTTTTTCAGCTAATTTTTTAGTAAATTTAGGATTAATTACACTTAAAAAACGGTTTACATATAAGTTTTCAACTAATTGCCTTAAATCTTCAAGATACTCAGTATCATCTAATTTATCATAGAAATAATAGAATTTCCTATAATATGAATCTAAGTAAACCCATTTTTCAGAATATTCTTTAATAATTTCTTCAGGTTTTTCTGGAAGTTCACTTCGCATAAACTCATTAATTAAAGAAATAAATAAATTTGCATATTTTAAAACTTCATAATTATCCTCATATTTTAAATAAAAATGAGTTTTCTTTCTGTTTTCTAAAATCTCTTTAAATTCAGCACCTAAGTCCACTTTAGTTTCAAATAATAATTCAGTGTAATGATTAATTATATTTTCATCGAATCTTTCAAATGAATCGCAATTTATATAAGAATCAATGTTTGTTTTACTTAAGCTTGTAATATTAAGTTTTGATTCTAATTCTCTAGCTATCCTATCATAATATTCAGAATAATTTGCATTATTCATAAATTCACTAATAAATATGGAAGCATTGTTTTTATCAGAAACTAAATATTCATCCCATGATTTTGGAGTTGATCCTTGATATGAATTTGCAGTATAATTTAAAATTAAGAATCTAACAAGTCGTTTCACAGATGGATTGTATTCTGAGTATTTAAATTTCCTTGAAATTAACTCCCAGAAATCTTCTAAGATATTATATTTTTCAAAGTTTTTTATAATTTCATTTTCTTCATTAAAATTATTGATAATCACTTCACGAACAATATAATCAAAATTTAAAGTTTTCTGATTAGATAAAACTGCTAAAATAGCTTGTTTAATATTTAATTCAGTAAAAGAAACATTCAAATCTTTAAATGCATTAACTCTTGATTTAGCATTCCAAAATAAAGAATACTTCTTAAGTAAATGATAAAACTCAGGAGAAATCCCTAATTCTTGTCCAATCATTTCAATCTTATCAGCAGAAAATGGAACTGCATAATGGGTTAAATCCGCTAAATAATTTTCATTATCATCAGGTTGGGAGAATGGAGCATAAACAAGATAATTAGAATTTTTATCTTCAAATTCGATTTGATATTTAGTTTTAATCAAATTATTGTCTTTCAAGATATGTAGCTTAGCATTATTTAATTGAATATTATTAATATCTTCTATAAATTCCTGATTTTCATCATACCAAAAGACAATTTGGCGATGATAAGCTTCATCAATAATTGAATTTATCCGGTTTTCAATTTCCTCAAGATTCATTTAAATCCCTTTTAAAATACTTTCAAATTCACTATCAGACAATACAGGTTTTAAATTATCCAATTTAACTTCCATATCTACATTAGCATATCTCATTCCACGGGTTCTGTTTAAATATTGGGGACTTTCAAGTTCATATACTCTTAAAATCCAAACTTGTGCCTTTGAATTACCTAAGTATGATTTTACATGGTCTCTTGTCCAGATATGATAATTATTTAAAGAACCAATTCTAGTTGAGGGTTTTTCCACAACTTTTTCAACTTTTGCATAATATTTTACTTCAAATTTAGAATCCTTTTTATTTGGAAGTGCATTTTCTCTAACAAAATCTTTATAATCTTCTTGGAAACTGTCTAAATAATTATCTTTAAGGGCATAACTTACTGTTGGAAATAAAAGAAATTCATCAACATTTGTACCATATTTTCTAATTAAAATTGATTGTTTTCCTTGACCTAATGCTTCAATTGTTGCATTCCATTCATTTAAACATTTAGTTATTGATTCTGACATTTAAATAACCTCATAGTTTTAAATTAATAATATCTGCATTTTCTAATTTATTTTTAAGTTCTGTTTTTACTTTTTGTAAGAATTCATCAATTTGATCTTCAGATTCGATTTTAACCTTAGGTGATAATGTTATTGTTTTAATGTCCACATCCACTTCCACAGTATTAGGAGTTATAGATGAATCAATTTCATGGATGCAATTGTTTTTAAGATTTTCTGATTCCATTGTGATTCCATCAATAATAGCAATATTTTTTTCTGAATCCAATTTATTTTTAAGTGAATCAAATTTAGATATAAATTTATTTTCAAATTTAGCTTTCAACTCATCAGTATTTAGTCTTAATTTGATACTTTCATAATCTTCCTTTATTCCATTTAAAATAATTGTTTTTTTATCTTCTAATATTTCATCAAAATGTGTAGTGAATTTATTGTTTAATTCAGGTAGTTTTCTAATATTTGAATAAGGGTTTGGCATTGAAATAATTCTGTCAATTTCAGATGCAACATCTGATAAATCAGAATCATTGATTAAGTTAATATTTTCTCCATAAACTTTATATACTTCACAGGATTCATCGAAAATAGCTTTTTGACTTCCATTAAAGAATGCTAAAACAGGATCTAAATCATCAGCCAAATCCAAAAATTCTTCATCATTATCAGACACATAGTTATAGAATTGCAATGTGCTTTTCTTATTGTTAGCATCATTAAATAATTCTTTTGATTCTTCCAATATTGATTTGCCAGGATATTTATTTGATATTCTAAATTCTAAAAGACATTTATCAATTTCTTCAATTTTAGATGTATTAACACGTTTAAATTCATCCATGATTCTTTCATCATTATCATGAGTTAAATTCAAACTGTAAACCTCTTTTAAAACTTCTTTAACTTTCCTAATTTTACTACTATCAATAACTTCTTTTTCAGATACTAATAGTTTTTCTAAGTATTCATTTTTTGTTAAATAATCTAAAATTTTGGAGGCATCAGTATTTCTTAAAGAAATTTCATCACTATTAATTGTTAAGACAATTCTTTTTTGTGCAAATAATGAAGCAAGTAACCATTGCACATCCAAATTGACAAAACCATAAGGAGCTTTTGAATATCTGTTTATTAGACTTTTTAGTGTAAGAGTATTATGTAGTTTTGACTGATCTGAAATATAACTGTCCATATCATTTACTGCATTCATAGCTTTTGTTTCACTAGCTATCAGTGTCTGCTGATATTCATTTGTTAATTCTTTTTTAATATCACTTTTATCAGGTGCAAAGTCCATATAACTTAATTTATTATAAACTTTATCAACTAACTTGCCCATTGATTCATCAAGTCTTGATTCAACATTTTTTTCAGCAATATCTACTTTATCTCCTTTAATATAAATTATTGCATCTTTAATAGAAGATTCAAGGAATAATTTGATTCTTTCTATTTTATCATTATATTCCTCTTGTTTTCTGCTTCTGAGTTCAACCTTCATTTCAGCACTTTTTTTAGTTAAATATTTTTGAATTTGCAGTGCTTCTTTTATTTCATCAAATACTGTTAAATCAGAAAGTAAATGTACAACAACTTCATTGTTAGATTCTGATAATCCTTTTAAAATATTATGCGTATTACTTTCTTCAAAAGTAGCTTGAGAGCAATCACTTAAATCTGATGTATAAAACGGAGTAATTATTCTCATTCCAATATCAAATTCTCTATTATTAATCTTTTTATTATCAATTGATTGATTAAATTGGAAATTATATCTATTGCTATAACGATATTTGTTTTTAGGGTAAATTTCTTGGAAAATCCTATTTGCAGCATTATCTAAAACTTCACCATTATCAACTATCTGATTTTTAATTTCACGATTAATGTCTTGTTCTTCATTTGTTAAAAATGAATAAACCTCCCCATTTTTTTGGATTAAAGTTTGTTCAAGTAATCTGGATAATGATTTATCTACTTTATTTTGTAACTCCAGTCTGTCTTCATTAATGTTAGAAATTAACAATGTGGTTAAATTTTTAGATGTAGATTTAATTTCTTTTACATATTTAATCATGAAAAGTACTTTTAAAACTTCAACATCAAAAGGATACAATTCCTTATTGTCCCGTGCTTTATTAATTACCTGACTGTTAGTATGATCAATAAATTGTTCAATAGCATTATAAAATATATTGAATGGAACTAATTGGCCCTCAGAACCATTTTTAATTTCAATTGCAGATTCTTGGAAGAGTGCAAGCATTGAACGCTCACCATCAGCCATATGCTTTCCTGATGAGGAATGTTCCCTTATTGATGTTAAAACATCCTGAACACGATTGAATTGATAAGGAACAAATGGATAGATATTTGCAAAGTCTCTTGCATTTTCATATGTTTTCATTTCTGCAGATTTTTCAAAAGTTAAAATATTTTTTAAAATAGGCTCAAAGCTTGGATATTCTGCTTCTAAAGTTTGTTGGGCAACATCAGTTTTTGCTAGAATCCGTCTCCTAATTACTTCATCTACATTTGAAGAGGATAGGGATAAACGTGTTTTAAATCTTCCCTGAATTTTAGAAAAATCCATTCCTTTTATGTCTCTGGTGATGTCATCAATGTTTTGTTGGCTTGTAACAACAACCCAAGCCTTTCCATGACATTTAATTCCTAATTCTTCAACTATAGTTTGTAAGTTTAGCATTAATTTAGTATCATCTGCTATATATTGTCCAACTTCATCTACTAAAAATATTACATGATGATTATTTCCTTTATTGATACAGTATTCATTTACTTCATTTGCAAAATCTTCAATTGAATACTTAAAGTTTTCTTCTGCTTTTGAAGCCCAATTGTTAGCTTCGTTTTCACTCATGAATCCAATATTTACAACACTTTGTATAATATCATCACTTATAAAGTAGAATTCATCTCTTGATTCTTCCCAATCCATTCCATTGATATTTTCAAATTCTGTTTTAAACTCTTCAAATTTATTTTTTGCATCTAATTTTTTTTCAAAATCTGCTAAAAAGGGCATTCCTCCGCAATAGCCCTGCATTTCATTAAAAACTTTTACAAATACATTTAAAATATCATCTTTATTTGAACTTGATTGTGATGATGATTTAGAATCTATATTAAATAAAACTACATCAGAACTAACATTTGTTGCAGCTTCCATATCTCCAATAACCATTGAATCTTTGATTTTTCCATCTTCCTTGAAAAAATCAATTGGTCTTCTTCCATGAACTTTAAGATTACTATCTAGAATATATGATAAAATTTTTAAAAAGTGAGATTTACCGCTTCCAAAGAACCCTGAAATCCAAACACCAATATCATCAGTGGGACTTTGTATTCCCTTATTATAACTTGAAAAAAACTTAGTAAAATGTTTCAATAGTTCATTTGTAACAACATATTCATCCAGTTCCTGATAAATATTTTCATCATCATTTTGACCGACTTTAATTACTCCTTTGATATCCCTGTCGATATCCTTTTCAAACATGTTTTTTATTTGCATATGTTCACCTAATCAATGGAAATGCTCGATAATAGTTACTTCCTTCAATAGTATTAAATAAAACTAATTCTCTACCAGAATATTGTCCTGGGAAAAATAAAACAACTGGAACCTCGTCTAACTTTTGATGTAAGTTATTTAAAACATTATGTGATCTTAATATTGGATAAGCCTTTCCAACACCAGTTAAAAATACAACACAGTTATCTGGAGTTCTCTCTAAAATATAGTTTACAATAACATTATTGTTATCTGAATTTAATTTTAAAAGACTGATAATTGCTTTAGTTGTAAATTCTATCCCTTTTTTTTCTTCAAAATTAAAAACTTTTTCTAAATAACCTCTTTCATTTAAAATATCAATGATAATTTCATATAAATCAAATTCTTTAATAGTAAATGCATAACTTGAATTATTGATTTTATTTTTAATCCTTGAAACTTCTTCACGAACTTTAAGTTCATATTTCGGATCATAATCAAAAATATAATAACCTACTTCATTACTTAAACCTTTATTCTCAAGAAATGAAGGCTCTTTAATTTTTGGTTCAATTTTACTAAGCTTCTCATCAATATTCATCAGATTCCTCCAGATATAGCATTTAAAAATGGTGTTAAATTATTTTGAGTTAATAATTCTTTTAATTTAAAATCTACAAATGGTAAAATAATTTTATAATTCCCTTCTTCTTTTTCTAAAAGGTCTGCTTCAATTAAAAAATTTTTATAATTAGTTTTAACCTTTCGAAGAGTTGTATCTTTCCAATTTTCAATTACTTCACTTTGGTTAGATTTATTCATGAAAAAAATATCTAAATCTGAATCTTTTATAGTGTAATTTCCTAAAATAATATGCTCTCTGAAGACTTCATGCATAAACTCAAAAAATAATTTATCATTTCTTAAAATTGAAATTAAAACTAATAATTTACCTGAATTTTGATCACAAGTTGATAAATATATTAATAAATCATTAGAAAATCCATTTAATCGACGATAACATACATTAGTCAATTCACGTGCTCTACGTTCACTATCTACCTGATAAATATTTTCAGTTAAAGATAACTCCATTAACTCTTTTTTTGAAATATCTTCAGCTAGATATTCAGCAGTGTTTTTTGTTTCAAGATACCAAAATGAATGACTCATAATTCCAGCACTATACTTCATAATATAATCACTGTTATTAGTATGTGTTGAATTAATAATAAAAGTTTTGAAGTATTGCCCGGAAAATGTAAAATTAAAGTTTCTTTAGAAGGTTAATTTTTTTAGATTTTTTACCTTCTTTTGAAACCTGGACATTTTGGAACTTAGCATAATTAACTTTAACACCATCATCTAGGTCAATTTCTATATTTCGATTAGCTATGTGAGATAGTGCTTCATCATACTCCTGTGTTTCTTTTAATTGTTTTTGAAGTTTAGCTTTATCTTTTGTTGCTTTTACAACTTCTTGTTTTGATGATGAGTGATTAATTATATTATCACAGTTAGCTATTGCCTGCTCAATAGCTTTTTGAGTTTTATGCAAGTAATCTGTTCTGATTCTTGCAACTAAACTTGGTTCATATCTATGCATATAAACTAGACAGTTGAAACCATTTTCTTTACCACTTGAAAATTGCCAGTAAATTGGGCATTTTTTGTATGTTTTTTTGTGGTCATTGAAAAAGTTTTTAAGGAGATAGTCTCTTATTTTTTCTCGTGATGGTTTATTTGATTTTGATAGGGCGCCTGCAATGAAATCTAAGTTTTCCTCAAGAGTTTCTTTACCAAAGCAGATTTCAACAAATTTGGTGAAGTAACCTACAATATCATCATCAAAATATGCAGTGTCTAACACTGGAATGATGTTATCATCATCTGGAATAAATTTAGAATAATTGTTAATATTAAATTCACCTCCTGCAAATTGTAGACATTCATTATCTAAACTATAACGGCCAAACATACAACCAACTGCATAAGAAATAAATGATTTAACATCATTTTCATAATTAGCTAAATTAACTGAAATTTTTTCATCATCAATATTAACATCAATCAAGCATTCAACATTAAAAAATTCATTGAAACTTTTATTTAATTGAATTTCATTTGATTTAAGCAAATTAAATTGATTAAATTTAATTTTAGACCATTCATCAAAAGTATTGTTTAATAAATTATTATTAAATTTCAAAAATGGATGTTTAATAAAATCCCAACTTAATTCATAATCATCCCAATCATACTTTGAAATTTCAATGTTGCTCTTTACTAAATTAACTACATTTTCTACATCTTGAAATACAACTGGAATTTTTCCAACATAACCAATATCAAAATGAATTGTAGGAATGATTAAATTTAATAAAAATTGGCATAGATTAGTATTTAAATAACCTAAATTATACAATAACACATTATCATTATCAAAATAAGCTCTTTTCCCAACATTGTTTGAAATTAAACCAGATTCATGAAGTCTTGCACTAAAATTAGAACTATTAATATCACTCCAAGTTATTGATTCTTTAAAGTCTAATTCAGAATTACTTGCAAATTCTATTAGAGAAACATAATCTTTATTACCATACCATTTCCTGTATGATCCTCCTTTATTTAAAGGAATATATTTTGAATTTACTTCGTTTAAATTATTTGCATTAAAAGTAATGTCTGTGAAATCAATTTCAAACCAAAACTTAAATAATCTATTATTTTCACCATTTGTTGATCTACCACTCTTCAACACAGAAACATCATGCAATAATTTATTATTTGTAAAAGCATGAACTATTTCTTCAGTTACCCAATATGCAATAGGGCCTCCTGGAATTTTATCAAAATCTGCTTGTTTTATGTTGTGTTTATTTTCATCATTAAAAAACAATGGATTCACAATATCATTTTCAACATCAGATAATTTCACATGATAAAAAGTACTGTTGTAGTTCATCAAGTTTATTTTTCTAAATACTGTTGCAGAAGTTCCAAATGCAATCCTCATTACCATATTATCCATGTGCAATAAATTTGAAATGGTTGTTGTTTCAATTAATTTCTTTCTGAATTTCTCAAAACTTGACAAAAACATCCATGATTGCATTGTAACCATACAATTAAATCCATAATCTTTTATCATTTCTAAACCTTTTTCTAAAAATACAGCAAATAAATCTGTTTTAGTTAAAGGAAAATTAGATTTAATATAATCTTTTAAAATTGGATTCATACCATTATTTCCCATATAAGGAGGATTTGTTACTACAACATCATATTTTTTAGATAATAATATGGATTGGTTAATAATATTTTTCAAAAGATTAATTTCATCTAAATACTTAAGTTTAGTTAAATTATTATTTGATTCAAATTTAGAAATTAAATTATTTATTTTTTCAAAATCAATAGGTTTTATAGTTAATATGCTTCCAAATTCTTTTCCATTTTTAAAAGAAGATATTAGATAATTGAGAGAATCTTCAATTGTTCTGTCTTGTTAATTCAAAATATTATTTGACTGTTTTGAATTTCCCGATAAACATAGCAACAATTTAATATCACCAAATAGATATATATAGTTTTAATTAAACTTGGTGAAATTATGGATAAAACTGCAATTAAAACATTTGCCATTAATTCTCGTAAGAAGTTAATGGAAGATGTAGAATATAAAATGAGTTTAGTTGGAATTGATAAAGATAACATTTATGAACCAATAAGCTCAGCCAATGGAATAGAAACATATCAACTTGGTGGATCAACTAATAGCATATATGATAATGACATTTCAAAAAGAGAAAGATTAGTAAAAGAAGTCAAACAAAAAGGTTTTGAAAATGTTGTTGAAGAGGTAGCTTATACATGGTTTAATCGTATAATTGCTATAAGATTTATGGAAATTAATAATTTCCTACCAACTAAAACAAGAGTTTTATCCTCTGAAACTGCAGGTAAAATAGAACCTGATATAATAACTGAAGCATTTGATGTTGATTTGGATTACACTCAAGAAGATAAAGAGTTAATTTTTAAACTTAAAGATGAAAATAAATTAGATGAATTATTCAGATTCTTATTTATAAAACAATGTAATAAATTAAATGAAATACTTCCAGGTTTATTTGAAAAAACCGATGACTATTTAGAACTATTATTAAACATTTCATTTACCAATGAAGATGGGGTTGTAAGACAATTAATTGATACAATTCCTGAAAAAGACTTTGAAAGTCAAGTTGAAGTAATAGGATGGTTATATCAATTTTATAACACAGAATTAAAAGATGAAACTTTTGCAAATCTTAAAAAACGAATAAAGATTTCTAAAGAGAGAATTCCTGCTGCAACACAATTATTTACACCTGATTGGATTGTAAAATATATGGTTGAAAATTCTGTAGGTAGATTATGGTTAGAAGGCCATTCTAATAATGAATTAAAATCAAAATGGCAGTATTATGTTGACGAGGCGAAACAAGAGCCAGAAGTTGAACAACAATTAATTACAATTAGAAAAGAATCTGAAATATTAAAACCAGAAGATATTACTGTTATTGATCCTTGTATGGGTTCAGGCCATATTTTAGTTTATGTTTTTGAAGTTCTTATGGACATATATGTTTCAGAAGGATTCACAGAAAAAGATGCTTGTGAATCAATCTTAAAAAACAATATTTATGGTTTAGATATTGATAAAAGAGCATATCAACTAGCTTATTTTGCAGTTTTAATGAAAGCTAGAAAATATAATCGTAGAATATTAACAAAAGGTATTTCACCATTATTATGCTCAATTGAAGAGACAAATTCAATTTCTAAAGAGTTTATTGAAGAATTGATTTCACAAGACAAAACCAATGAAAAAGATTGGAATTATTTATATAATATATTTAAAAATGCAAAAGAATATGGTAGTATTTTAGATATTAAAAATATTAATTTTGATGAATTATTTAATGATATAGGTACTTATGAATCAGATAAAAATAATTTAAATCAATATAAATACCAAAATGAAATTCAATTAATGAAAAATATTATCCAACAGTCAAAATTTCTTGTTAAAAATTATGATATTGTTGCCACAAATCCTCCATACATGGGAAATAGTGGTATGAATCCAAATTTAAAAGATTATTTAAAGAAAAATTATCCAAATTCAAAATCAGATTTGTTTGCAGTATTTATTGAAAAATGTCATGATTTCTGTAATGAAAAAGGTTTTGTTGCAATGATTACTCAACAATCATTCATGTTTTTATCAACATTTGAAAAATTAAGGGTTGAATTAATTAATAATCACACCATAATTAATATGGCTCATTTAGGAGCTCATGCATTTGAAGAAATTGGTGGTGAAGTTGTACAAGCAACAACTTTTGTTAATAAAAATAATTTAATTGAAAATTACAAATCAACATTTCACAGATTAACTGAGTTTAATTCAGAAAGCAAAAAAGAAGAAGAGTTTCATAATGATAAAAACAAGTTTGTTACAAATCAATTAAATTTTGATAATATTCCTGGAAATCCAATTGCTTACTGGGCTACTCAAGAAACATATAATCATTTCAAAATGGATTTAAAATTAAAAGATTATGTTAATTATTCTGGTAGTTTACATAAAACTGCAAATAATGAAAAATATTTAAGATATTTTTGGGAAATTGATAAAAATGATTCAAATTGGAGACATTATAACAAAGGAGGTAAATTTCGTAAATGGTATGGGAATAATGAATTATTAGTTAATTGGTCTAATGATTCAGTAGAATATTATTCCACACATCGAACCGCAAATTTATTTAAAAAAGACTTTTGGGATCTTGAAGGAATAACATGGACTGCATTAACGAGTGGTAAATTTAATGCAAGGTATTTTGAAAGAGGATTTATTTCAGATTTTAAAGGAGCCTCAATTTACCCTAAAAATAATTTAAAATACATGTTAGGTTTAATGAATTCCTGTGTATTTAGTTACTTTTTAGAATTTATTTCACCAACGATTGATTTTAATATTGGGCAAATAGTAAATGTACCCTTTATTTATGATGATAATTTTAATGAAAATTTAGTAAATGAAAATATCAAAATCGAGAAAAAATATTGGGATAAATTAGAAACAAGTTTTGATTTTAAATTTAATAACTTTACTCAAGATTTAATTGCACAAAATAAAATGGAAGAAATTTTCATTGAAAACTGTTATGAGTTTAAAGAAGATTTAATTAAATTAAAAAATAATGAAATAGAAATTAACAAATTTTTCATTGATAGTTATAATCTTAAAAAGGTATTATCTCCTATTGTAGATATTAATGATATCTCATTATATTCTTTTGAAAAAAATTCTGAAATAGTTTCTTTTATTTCTTATGCTGTTGGTTGTATGTTTGGTCGTTATTCTTTAGATAATGAAGGTTTACAATTTGCAGGAGGAGAATTTAATATTAATAATTATCATAAATTCATTCCAGATGATGATAATATTATCCCAGTTTTAGATTCTGAATACTTTGAAGATGATATTGTTAATCGTTTCGTGGAATTTGTAAAAACATGCTTTGGAGAAGAAACCTTAGAAGAAAACCTTGATTTTATAGCTAATGCACTATCTAAAAATAAAAAACCTTCAAGAGAAAAAATAAGAGATTATCTCCTTAAAAACTTCTTCAATGACCACAAGAAAACTTATAAAAAATGTCCTATTTACTGGCAGTTCTCAAGCGGTAAACATAACGGATTTAGTTGTCTTATTTATATGCACAGATATGAACCAAATATCGTTGCAAGAATCAGAACAGATTATTTACATAAAACTCAAAAAGCTATTGAACAAGCAATAGCTAACTGTGATAATATTATAAATCACTCATCATCTAATACTGAGGTTACAAAAGCAACTAAAGAAAAATCTAAACTTCAAAAGAAATTAAAAGAAACACAAGAATATGATGAAGCTCTTGCACACATAGCAAATCAAAATATCAAAATTAACTTAGATGATGGTGTTAAAGTAAACTATGCAAAATTCCAAAACATAGAAGTTTCAAAAGAAGGAAAGAAATCTAAAAAAATTAATTTGCTTAAAAAATTGTAACTTTATAATACAAAATTAAGTTCATTAGGAGATATTAAAGTTGGATTACAAACTGGTGAAAATACAAGATTCTTAAGGTATTGGTGGGAAGTTGATTTTAATAATATTGGGTTTTCTTCAATAAACTGCGAAGATTCAAAAAACACTAATAAAAAATGGTTTCCTTATAATAAAGGGGGATCATTTAGAAAATGGTGGGGAAATCAAGAATTTATTATCAATTGGGAAAATGATGGTGAGGAATTAAGAAACTTTAAAAAATCTGTTTTAAGAAATTCCCAATTTTATTTTCATCAATCATTAAGTTGGTCTAAGATTTCAAGTGGGAAAATTGCATTTAGATATTATCCAAATGGATTTATTTTTGATGTAGCAGGATGTTCTGTATTTGTTGATGATTATTTGAATTATATTTTCGGTTTTTTAAATTCAAATGCTTGTGGAAATATTTTAGACTTAATTTCACCAACATTAAACTATGAAGTAGGTCATATTGCTTCATTACCCATTATTATTGATGAAAATAAAGTTGAAGATATAAATAATATTGTTTTGGAAAATATTAATATTTGTAAAGATGATTGGGATGATTATGAAACTTCATGGAACTTTAAGAAACATCCATTATTAAAATTTAATGAAAATAATCTTAAGAACTCATTTAAATCTTGGGAATCTTATAAAAAAGAACAATTTAATCAACTTAAATCAAATGAAACAAAATTAAATAATATTTTTAGTGAAATATATGATATCGATTCAAATTATAATGTTGATGATAAACATGTTTCAATAAATAGTTCAAATTATGAAATGGATATAAAATCGTTTGTTTCATATGCAATTGGATGTATGTTTGGTAGATATAGTTTAGATGATGATTGTTTAATATCTACAAATTCAAATTTTAATATTGAGAATTATTCTAGGTTTATTCCTGATGATGACAATATTATTCCAATATTGGATACTGAATATTTTGAAGACGACATGGTTGGTCGTTTTGTTGAATTTGTAAAAATTTGCTTTGGAGAAGAAACTCTTGAAGAAAACTTGGAGTTTATAGCTAATGCATTAATTAAGAATAATAAAACAAGTAGAGAAAAAATAAGAGAATATTTACTTAAACATTTTTTCAATGACCATAAGAAATTATATAAAAAATGCCCAATCTACTGGCAATTTTCTAGTGGAAGTAATAATGCATTTAACTGTTTAATCTATTCTCATAGAATTGATTCACAGATAATTGCTAGAATTAGAACAGAATATTTACATAAAACCCAAAAAGCAATTGAACAGAGATTATTAGATTGTGAAAATTTGCTAAATACTTCTGATTCAAGTTCTGAAAAAGCAATTATCACAAAAGAAAAAAATAAATTAATTAAACAACTTGAAGAAACAATTGGATATGATGAAGCATTAAACCATGTTTCAAATTTAAATTTATCTTTTAATTTAGATGATGGAATAAAAGAAAATTATTCAATGCTTCAAGATATTATTATTTCAAGAGAAGGAATGAAAAATAAAAAAATTAATCTTCTAAAAAAGATTTAATTTTATATCTTTTTAAGCAAATTTAATTTTTTAGATTTTTTACCTTCTTTTTTAATTTCTATATTCTGGAATAATTCATAATTAAATTTAACCCCGTTATCCAAATCTATTTCAATGTTCTGATTTGCAATATGTGCTAAAAGTTCATCATATTCTTGAGTTTCTTTTAATTGCTTTTGAAGTTTAACTTTTTCTTTAGATGCTTTTGATTTTTCTGAAGTGGATGTTGAATTGGTTAAAATGTTGTCAATATTGACTATTCTTTGTTCAATAGCTTTCTGAGTTTTATGAAGGTAATCTGTTCGTACTCTAGCTACTAAGCTTGGTTCGTACCTGTGCATGTAAACAAGACAATTAAATCCATTTTCTTTACCGCTTGAAAACTGCCAATAAACTGGTCGTTTCTTGTATGTTTTTTTGTGGTCGTTGAAGAAGTTTTTAAGGAAATAATCTCTGATTTTTTCTCTTGAAGGTTTTTTATTTTTAGCTAGTGCATTAGCTATGAAATCTAGATTTTCTTCTAAGTGTTCTTCTCCAAAACAAGTTTTTACAAATTCTACGAAACGACCAACGATATCATCTTCAAAATACTCAGAATCTAAGACTGGAATAATATTATCATCATCTGGAATGAATTTAGAGTAATTGTTAATATTAAATTCACCTCCAGCAAATTGTAAACCTTCATTGTCCAAACTATAACGACCAAACATACAACCCACAGCATAAGAAATAAACGACTTAATATCTTCTGTAACATCAGCTAATTTAATAGATATTTGTTTATCATTAACAGTATTATCAAAATTTACATTATAAATTTCAGAATACATTCTATCTAACTCAATTTCATTAAGTTTTAACTGTTTAAAATCATTAGTTTTATATTCTGCCCATTTTTTAAAGTTTTCTTCTATTTTATTATTTTTAAATTTTAATAAAGGATGTATTTTAAAACCCCAAGAAATTTCATAATCGTTCCAATCATTTTTACATAATTGGATATTATTCGATATATTATTTTTAAGGACATTATTAAAATTTTCATTAAAAATAATAGGAATTAAACTTATATCTCCTGCCTGATAATTTAAAGTAGGAGCAATACAATTTAAAATATTTTGCGAAACATTAGAATTTAATAATCCTAAAATATAATTTTTATTTGCATTCGAATTCAAAAATATTGAGCATGCTGCAGAATCAAATAAAAATCCCTCTGGAAAATCACGAAAACTAATTTTTGAACTTGATATTCTGGACCATGTAATCGATTCTTTAAATTGAAATTCACGATTTGAAACATTAGCTTTTTCAAAATTTTCTAACTCTATTCCATTGTTTTCAAAATTTATAACATATTCCTGATTCCCATACCATTTTCTAAAAGATCCTCCTTTATTAAATGGGAACCATTTATATCCACTTAATTTAGAATCTTCACAGTTTATTGAAGAAAACCCAATATTATTAAAATCAACTTCCCACCAATATCTTAGGAATCTGTTATTATCTGCAGTAGCTAAACCTTGTTTAACATTCGCTAGTGATTCCAATTTTGTATTATTAAAACAAGCTATTAAATTATCATCAATCCAATATGCTATTGGACTTCCAGGGATTTTATCAAAATTAAATTGTTTTATTATGTACTTGTTTTTATCATTAAGAATTTCATCACCCTTAATAATCTGAAGAACTTTTTCTTTTTGAACATCCATTCCACCAGTAAACTCAGATAATTTCAAATATGTTCCGGCATAATTTTTATCAAAATTAGATAAAACAAAAGTACAAATTGGCACAGTAGCTTCTGAAAATGCTGAGTATTCTAATTGAATTAATGATGAAATTGATTTATTGTTAATGATAAATTTCCTTAAATTCTCATAGTTTTTAATAAACATCCATACAAAGGGGGTCATTAATGCATTGTATCCGTATTCATTACAAAAATCAAAGTTTCTATAAATAAACATGGAAAATAAATCTTTTGAATAATCTTTGTAGTATTTTTTAGCAAAATCTTTTAAATTTTTCTCAAATTTATTCATGTAAGGAGGATTAGTCACTACAGCTGAATATTTTTTAGATAATAATTCTGCTTGATTAATTAAAGCCATTAAATCATTACTAATTATATTTGTAATATTGATATCAGTGAGTGTTGATTTAGAATTATCAATTATTTCATTTAATGATGTTCTTAAGTTGTTAAAATCAATATTTTTTACTTGAATTAATGAACCAAATTCTTTTCCAGACACAAATATTTCTTTTAAATAAATTACATCATTAACTATAGTTTCATCATGTTTTTGTATAAACTCAATTATTGAATCAGTGATATTTCCAGATTCCTGAATTGCATAAACATTAGGAACAATGCCTTTTTGAAGTATTTTTCTATCATATTTTCTAGCTTTCATTAACACTGCAAAATAAGCTAGTTGATATGCTCTATCATCAATATCTAAACCAAAAATATTATTTTTTAAAATTAATTCAGGAATATCTCTTTCTAAATAACCTAACTCTTTATAAATTTCAAAAAATACATCGAATGCATAAACTAGAATGTGTCCTGACCCCATACATGGATCAAAGAATGTTAATTCTTCAACAGAAATATTTTCAGACCTTATTTCATCAAGTTTTCTTTGAGTTTCTTCATCTTGTTGTGCTTCTCCAAGATAATATTCTAAATGTTTTTTTAATGAACTGTTTGGATTTCTTTCTATCCAATATCTACCTAAAGAGTTATCAACCATATATTTAACAACCCAATCAGTTGTAAATAATTGAGTAGCAGCAGGAATATCCTCTTTTTTAATATTGCTTTTGTTAATGTTAATTACTTGATTTTTTTTCTCTGAAATATAATACTGATATAACCAACCAATAATTTCAACCTGTTTTGTGAAGTCCTCTTCTGGAATTGTGTCAATTAATTGTCTTACAACATCTTCTTCACTTGTAAATGAAATATTTAACAGTAACTCTAAAGAATCATCAGTTGTTTTAAATAAACCTGGGAGAATTTCATTTAATTTATTACTTTGCTTAATAAATAAAAATCGGAATAACTCATCTAATTTATTTTCATCTTTCAACTTGAAAATTAATTCTTTTTCTTCTTGAGTGTAATCTAAGTCAATATCTAATGCATCTGTTAAAATATCTGGTTCTATTTTACCTTCTGTTTCACTGGATAAAACTCTTGTTTTAGTTGGTAGATAGTTATTCACTTCCATATAACGAATAGCTATTATACGATTAAACCATGTGTATGCAACTTCTTCAACAAAATTATTGAAACCTTTAGATTCAATATCTTCAATAATCTCTTTTCGTTTATTTATGTCATCATCATAAATACTAAAATTTGTGCCACCTATTTGGAATGTTTGCATTCCATTGGCTTCAATAGGGTCTTGAATTTCATCTTCAGTTATTCCAAGTAGACTTAATCTATAAATTGTATCTTCAATAAGTTTATTTCTTGAATTTACCGCAAATGTCTTTAAAATAGTTTTATCCATAGTTTCACCAGTTTTCAAGTTGTAACATTTTATATACAATTATGTTTTTGTAAAAAATCATTTTTATAATTATCTCTATTTATAGGAACTTTGATTTTTGTAATGAATATGGGTATAATGCATTAATGACTCCTTTAGTTTGGATGTTTTTACAAGTCTATGAAAAACTAAGAAATTATATTATAAATAATAAAAATATCTCTTCTTTAATTCAATTAGAATACTCTGCCTTTTCAGAAGCAACTGTACCAATTTGTACTTTTGTACTTATAAATAATAATATTAAATATAATGGAACATATCTAAAACTTTCAGAATTCCTTGGCGGAATGAATACTCAAAAAGAAAAAGTATTAGAATCCATAAATAAAACTGTTAACTTTAAATTTATATCAAACATTCAAAATTTTAGGAAAATCCCTGGGACTCCAATTGCATATTGGGTTTCTCGGAACATAATAAATTGTTTTGATAATAATAATTTAAAAAGCACATCTACTGCAATAAGTGGAATGACAACAGGTAATAATAATTTATATCTTAAATTATGGTATGAAGTTGATTTTAACAAGATTTCCATAAATAATTCAAATATGAAATTTATAGATTTGAAAAAAAAATATTGGATTCCTTATAATAAAGGAGGAGAAAGAAGAAATTGGTATGGAAATAATGATTACATAATTAATTGGAGTTTAAATGAAGAATTACATCGGGCAAAAACAACATGTTCCCATTTATATTTAAAAGAAGGAATAACTGCATCAATGATTACTTCCTCAAAATTTTCAGCACGATTTTTTGATAAAGGATTTTTATGGGATCGTGCTGGATCACCAATTTTTTTTAATGACTATGAAAAATTATATTACTGTTTAGGAATATTATGTACAAATTTTACAGATTACATTTTGAAGATTATAAATCCAACATTGAGTATGTCCTCAGGAGATTTAGAAAAAATTCCTTTTATTTTCGATAAAGCAAAAAAAGATAAAATCATCAAATTAGTCAAAGATAATATTAAAATAACAAAAGAAGATTGGGACGAGTTTGAAAATTCTTGGGATTTTAAATCACACCCCTATATTCTCTTTAAAATATCTAATGTATTGAAAGATACGCATTTAAACTATGAATTTTATAAAAAAGAAGAATTTAATAAATTAAAGCAAAATGAAATAGAATTAAATAAAATTTTTAATGAAATCTATTCTCTTAATTTAAATCCAAAAATTGAAGATAAATATATTTCCGTGACATTAACCGATTATAAATCAAATATTAAATCATTTATATCATATGCAATAGGTTGCATGTTCGGCCGTTATTCTCTAGATCAAGAAGGACTTCAATTTGCTGGAGGAAACTTTGATTTAAATATTTATCACAGGTTTATTCCAGATGATGACAACATAATTCCAGTTTTAGACACTGCGTATTTCGATGATGACATTGTAGGATACTTTACTAAATTTGTTGAAACCTGTTTTGGTAAAAAAACCCTAGAAGAAAACTTAGATTTCATTGCAGGAGCACTATCAAAATCAAAAAAACCATCAAGAGAAATCATAAGACAATACTTACTTAAAAACTTTTTCAACGACCACAAAAGAACATACAAAAAATGCCCAATATACTGGCAATTCTCAAGCGGCAAACATAATGGTTTCAACTGTTTAGTTTATATGCATAGATACGAACCATCATTAGTTGCAAGAATAAGAACAGATTACTTGCACAAAACCCAAAAAGCAATAGAACAAAGAATAGTTAACAATGACAACATCATTAACAACTCAACATCAAAACAAGAAGTTGCAAATGCAACTAAAGAAAAAACTAAACTTCAAAAACAATTAAAAGAAACACAGGAATATGATGAAGTTCTAGCACACATTGCAAACCAAAATATTGAAATAGATTTAGATGATGGAGTTAAAGTAAACTATGCAAAATTCCAAAATATTGAAATTAAAAAAGAAGGTTCCAAAACTAAAAAGGTAAACCTTCTTAAAAAGATTTAAATAATATTATATTCCTTTCCAGATAAAAAAACATTAATTATTATATTAAATTCTTGTTTTTTTATCTCTGGACCTTTATTTTCATAAATCATCACATTTTTCATTGCGGATTTATATATTTCTTTTAGTTTTTTAGGATTTGTTTTAATATATGTTTCATGAACTTCGTTTTTACTGCGTCCCTGTAAGCTATCAATATATTCAGCAGAAAGGCCAATATTTGATGCATGAAACTTGCGTAGAGTATGGCTTCTAAAAAATCTATATTTTCCTTTAAATCCCCACTCCATTTTATCATTTATTTCTTGAAATCGGGTTAACAATAATGAGGATGTAAAATCAAATAATTTATCCTCCAATTTTAAATTCTCACGTGTCTTTAAATATTTGACAATAGCTAAACTAGCTTCTGGAGAACAAAATGTATAATAATATTTATCTGTTTTAATTCTTTTCAAATAAAATGTTGGAACAACATTTGTTTTTTTATCAAGAGTTTCTAGAATAAATTTAATGGATCCTCCATGGTGATACTCCTGAGTACCTTGAATAAAATGTTCTACAGTCAAACTTAAAGTTTCAGCTTTTGCAGTTCCTGAGCTGGACATGAAAAGTATCACTGCTTTTAAGTCAATTGATGAAATAAGTAGTGATTCATGTATATGTTCTCGAGTTGGTAAGTCTAAATAATTGGTCTCATAAATTTTATCATATTTAGCTTGAGGTAAATGAGGTAGTTCAAACTCAAAGTGTAAGTAAAATGTCTTTACTTTTGAAAAATATGTTTTTGAAGTATTAGGAGATAAATTACTATTAAGTAAAAAAGTTCTAAATTCGATTAATCTCTTTTTTATTTTTCTATCTTTAAGAGGGATTCTTTCATTTTCTTCTAAACGTGCTTCAGCAAATAAATCTTCAATAGATTTTCCTTGAAAATTTTCATATAACCTTAAAGCAGAATCATAACCTTTTTTGGTACTGGATTTAATATTACGATTTCTACAAAATTTTTGGAATATATCATTATAATTCATATATTCTATTTTAATTAATTATTAAAAAGAAAATTTACAAGTTAAAATGAAGTAAACCATTCCTATCAAATAACCTTTTAGACTACCCAATGCAAAATTGGACAAAAAACATATAAATTTGTAAAGTTTTACAGACTCATTTTATCTAAAAATTTAAATTAAGATAAAATATAATATTAACCATGCCACTTTATCAAATTGATGCCAATAATCTAAAACCTATTAAGAAAACTGAGTTTAAATATGAAAGAGACCTTCAAAAGTTAACTGAAAATAATCTGGAAGAAGTATTTAACCTAAAATTTGTAGCTAGTGAATTTCAACTGGATAACTTAAGAATTGATACACTAGCTTTCAATGAAGAAACCAACTCATTTGTAATTATTGAATATAAAAAAAGTAAAAATTACAGTGTTATTGACCAGGGTTACAGTTATCTATCACTACTTTTAAACAATAAAGCTGAATTTGTCCTAAAATACAATCAGAAATTCAATACTAATTATGGAAAAGAAGATATTGATTTTACACAATCTAAAATAATGTTTATAGCACCAAACTACACTACATATCAATTAAAATCAATAGAATTTAATGATTTGGCTTTTGAATTATGGAAGGCAACCAAATATTCAAATAATACAGTATTATATGATAAATTAAATATTTCTGAGAATAAAGCATCAATTAAAGAAGTTAAAACAACAAATAAAAAAGAAGATGTTAATAAAGAAATTATTAAATACACTGAAGAAATGTGTTTTAATAATAAACCGGATAATATAAAAGAATTATACGAAAACTTAAAAGAAAGAATCTTAAATGAATTTGAAGATATTGAAATTGTTGCAACTAAATTATATATCGTATTTAAAACCAGTAATAAAATTATAATTTCAATTGAAGCATTTAAAGGACAATTAAAAGGTTGGATTAATTTAAAAAATACTAAACTCATAGATCCATTTAACAAAACCCGAGATGTTTCCAATATTGGCCACCATGGTATTGGTGATTATGAAATGAAAATAGCTAATGATGAAGATATTGATTACTTTATAAGCTTATTTAAGCAAGCATACAAAGAGAAATTATGAAATTTACTTAAATAAACAAATTTTTCTCAAATATGCATTTTAATATACTCAATTAATTTCCACAATTCCATATCTCCATGATTTTCATCTGCAAGTTCCTCAACAAGCCATAGAGCTTCCATATATTTCCCAGCAAAAGCTAGTGCCTGTGCTTTCAACATTTTTAAATCGTAATCATCAGGATTATTTTCCAGTGCAATATCTGCTGCTTCAATGACACTGCCATATTCTCCAAGATCCATTAAAACAACTGATTTTATCAATAAGATTTCAGAATTTAAATAATCCCCGCCAATACTTAATGCTTCATTGCAACATTTCAATGCTGAGTTTAAATCTCCCAAATTAAAATAGCAGTCTGCTTTAAAATAAAGTGCATCTTTTGAGTTATGATCAATAAACAAAACTTTATCAAAGCATTCCAAAGCCTCTTTAAAATTATTTGACAATTTTAAAGCAAGACCTTTGTTTAACCATGCATTCAAATATTTGGGATTAAATCCAATAGCCAAATCAAAACAGGTAATTGCTTCAGTATATGATTTTTTAAACATTAAGCACTCACCTTTTGAATACAGTGCCATATCATCAGCAGGATTAATTTCCAATGAATTGTTAAAGCACTCCAGAGCATCATCAAATAAATCATATTCCATTAAAATTTTACCCACATGAAACCAGATAAAAGGGTTTTCATCATCTCTGCTTAGGGATCTGTTGTAACACTCCATTGCTTCAACATACTTTTCAAAATGATTTAAACAGCATCCTTTTAAAGCCCACAGATGGCTGTTATCATTATCTTTTTTTAAAAGCTCATCACATAATTCCATAGCTTTTTCATATTCATAATCATTCATAAATTTAGAAATGATTTGCAAACTTTCAACATTCATATATAACACTGCAACAATTTGTTAATAATCTTTTTAGAATTCACTTTATAAAAATCAACTGGAAATAGTTGATTATGATAAAAACTCATTTAAGCCTTGTTTTAGTAGATAGTTTTTTTGCAATATCTATGACTATGAACAAAGAGGACCAATGTAAACTGTCACAATCCTTATTTTAATAGATAGTTTTCTGCAATGTGAAAACTAGGAAGGTAGCGTTATTTTTCAAAGAGTCACAATCCTTATTTTAATAGATGGTTTTCTGCAATAGAACAGAGTACTCTGTCACTCGGGTCATTGATATTGTCACAATCCTTATTTTAATAGATGGTTTTCTGCAATTCAATGTTAAAATATAGAAAAAAAATTAAATATAACTGTCACAATCCTTATTTTAATAGATGGTTTTCTGCAATTCATAAATTTTATACCTATATTAGCTATGATATGTTCGTCACAATCCTTATTTTAATAGATGGTTTTCTGCAATAAGTTTCTGAAAAAATATAACACAAACCTAATAGGAAGTCACAATCCTTATTTTAATAGATGGTTTTCTGCAATAGCCGCGAAAATTTCTCAAAATTTCACTTTTTTATGCAAAAAACTTGTATTTAGTGACAGTTTCTGTGAACTTTACTTTACCCAACCTCTGTATATAAATTATTGCACAAATTATTTAAATACTTTTCTATTAAAACTAGCTAAAATTAAAGCAATAATTAATATAATATAAGAGCATAATCATCAAAACCACATGATAAAAATAATCTAAAGAAAACTAGCTAAAATACTGATTTATTTAAAAAATAAAAAGTATTAATTATTTATAAAAAAATATTATTTAAAGAAAAATTAGGCAATCTTCACCACCTTCTTGAAAATCCAACATAATTTTTCTCGTCTCCTGTCAAATATTTTCCAAGTAATCTGCCCTGATAAAGAATTATATCCTCATAACTCATTTTTTTATCATTAAAGTTAATTTTAGAATTTAGTTTATCCATTATTTTAGCTATTAATAGTTTACGAGCTTTATCTTGAATCCTGATTTGACCTTCATCAAATTCAAAATCATCAACATCAACCTGATTTTTATTTACAATAGCTAAAACTGTTTTATCAACTATCTGCTGTCTGAATTCTTCAATTAAATCAAATACCAAACTTGCTCTTCCATATCTGTCAGAGTGTAAAAAACCGCAGTACGGATCAAGACCTGCCAAATATATGGATTTCCACATTTCACTTTGAAGAACAGCATATCCGTAATTAAGAAGGGAATTAACAGGATCTGTTGCACCACGACCACTTCTTAGGTTAAAACCCCATTTTTCATCTAAAACATGCTGAAATCCAATCCAGTATTCAACTGATGCTTGTCCTTCAAAACCTAATATTTTACTTCTTAAATTATCACTTGTATCTTTTTTTAATCCATCTAATTTATCTAAATAATAATTAAGTTTATCCCTTTGTGCAGTTAAAAATTCATCATTTGACCTTGATTTTGCAAGTGTTCCTAAAACTGCTTTTTGGTTTTCAATTTTAGCATTGATAAAAGCTTTTGCTATTTGACCGCTTCTTTTATCAGCCAATGCAAAAAATTGTTCTTTTTTAACTATCACATTTTTCTTTTCTGGAGGAGTTAATCTGTAATCGACATATCCTTTCCAATTTATTGATACACAGTCTATATCATGATTAGCCAGTAATGTTAATGCATCAAAAGTTATTGAACCTTTTCCAGTTAATAATATTTGAGATACATCTTCTGCTCTGAAATAGTCAACTTCTTTACCATTTTCTTTTATAACAATTTGATTGTCTCTTTTTGCAACAGATTTCCCAAAACCGTCTACAACTAATTTCATTAAAAATCACCTCAAACAAATACATATTCTTCTTTTTGCGGCAGTAACATGGCCCCTTCAATTAATATGGAATCAACACAGGATTCACAAATTGGAAAAAGAGCTATACTGTCTTTGTCTGAAGATAAGTAAAAGTCAAACTCACTTGCAAGTTCAAATCTCTCTTCAATTTCCAGCAGTCCGCAAAATACTGATTTTTGAATTCTTCTAAGTCCATAGTACCTTAATCTTTTTATAAGATTATTTCTTGGAGCATCTTCTGAAATATCATACATTACAATAACCATCATTTTTATAGAAACCTACTCTTCGCCAATAATTTGTTTAACAGATCCAAAACCCTGTGAAACTCCTTTACCAAATCCAAAGTAGTCAGGAATTTTAAATCTTACTTTAAACTCTCCTGTAAAACCAAGCATTTTAACTGATTTATAATTAACACTAACTGGTTCTAAGTGAGTTTTAACATAAATTCTACGGTTTACAATAATCCCTAAACCTTTTGCCATAGATAATATATTGCCTATAAGAATTTTGTTTAAGAATAGTTTCTTTTCCTTCCAGTCATCTAAATTATTATATTTTTTAAAATTCTGAGTATTAAGAGCCAACCAGGGAGTTATAAACTTATAATGATACTCTTCATTACTTGTGTTTACATCTACCTCTTTTTCACGAATAATTTTTTCTTCAATTGAATAGTGAGTATGGTCCAAATTAAGCTCTTTTAAATCACCTGAAATATCTTTTAGAACATCTACTCCTTCTTCAATTCCAAAAATCATAGCCTGGCCATCAAGAATATGATACTGAACTAAAGGATATGAGTATAAAAATTTCTCATTACCATAATGATTATGTAATAATGGATGATTTTTAAATTTATTTCCAATATATCCTCTAAGTTTATTAGATTCCTGTGAAATATCTTTATCTGTTTTAATTAACAAATTACAAGTATTTATTTTCATTTAAAATCACTTATTTAAATTTAGGAAACTCTGCCATTTTCATATATTTTTCAATATCAACCCAGAAAAATTTAGAATAATATAAAACACGATTATATAAATCCTCTGCATCTTTTTTATTCATCGGATTTAAACCATGTGCTAAAATAGAATCATTTCTTTTATTAACTGCATTTTTTAATCTTTCATCTGCAAAATATTTTTTAGCTAAATCTTCACCAAATGCTTCTAAAATCTTGTAAGATTTGTCTTTTGGAACTTTAAATGTTTTGTCACGGTCTTCATATTCTTTAATATTCCAGTTTTGAATCATTTTAGGAATTTCTGGATCAAATTTAGTTTGGGTTTTAAACTGTTTTCTGTTAATATGGAAAACTTTATGATTTTTAAATTTTTCAACATCAATTAAATCATGACTATTAAGTGATACCTGTGCAATTAATTCTATAGCCCTATATAATCTGGCAACTGCATCATCAAAAAAGCCTTCTTCAATTTTACGATGAGCATTATTTAATAAATCAGGCAGATAATATTTCATAGCTTCTTTTTGATTGTTTCGTATTTTTAATCTTAAAAATTCTAAATTATTGTTTAATTGATTTATAAATTCTTCAGAATTATCAAAATCATTATTTAATAATTCATTAGGACATTTTTGAATGATTTCTTTATAAAAATAACTTGGAAGTTTAAATGATTCAATTTTATCTAACTTTTCATTATAAATTTCAATTCTATCATTGAATTTATCCCATTTTTGATAGAAATTAACTAATTTAATATAAAATTTAGCTAAATCTTTTAATTCCCCATCATCTAATTTTGCTTCTGCTTCTTTGAAATTTTGAATAGCTGCTTCAAATTGATAATGATTAAAGAAGTTTTTTCCACGATTAAATTCTAGCACAGCATATGTGTCATATGGATCTTTTTGAGGTTTTATCTGTTCATGACCTGAAATAACAATTCCTACACCCTCTTTATTTCTAACTTCTACATATCCACTCATCTTAGAACCTACATAGGAATAATTATAAGAATCTGTGTATTTATCACCAGTTGAAGCTAAAACTAAACCTGCAGTCATCGGTTTTGTTCCACCGGTAAAATCAATAGTTATTTCATTCCAGCCTTTTTTATTTAGCTCAAAAAGAACTTCTTTTGATTTTTCAAATGCATCTTCAATACTTTCATGGTTATCAATTTCTTTAGTTAAATAATCATATTTATGTTTTGTATTTTTGTTTATTTCATCAACAACGCTTAATGTTTTTTCAGAATGAATAAAATAAACTAATTTTGGTTTTATATTATCAATAGAATAAATTAGAGGTTCTGGAGAACCTCCAACAGTCATAACTAATACTTTTCTGTTACTCATTTAACACACCTTAATTAAATTCCAATTTAACCCAGCCAAACGGTTTTTTCTGTTTAGTGACTTTTCTTGATTTTGGAAACTCAAAGTCATAACTTTGTTTAAAAGAATTTCTAACTCTGTCAAAAGATGCTGAATCATATTCTTTAAGTTTCATAGCAATAGATGTTGCCATTAAACCTGAACCTGCACCAATTTTAAGTAAAGGTGCATCAACACTATTTTTCTTATTTAAAGTTTCATAAAATTTAGATAAATAATCAATACCATATCTATCTGCAAAATCCATTTCATAATAAATTAAATCCTGACTAAACTTAAATAAAACATCTTTAAGATAATTTAAATCCAATATTTCAGATTTATCTTCAAGTTTTAATTTTCGATAGATATTACTGTCAAAAGTTGTTGTTAATCTGGATTTGAACTTTTTATTTGCACCGATTGTTTCCAAATAACTTTTTACAACTTTACCATGTCTTGAATAAAATTGGTTTTTTCTTCTATCATCAGTTGCCATTACTGCTAAAACCTGCTCAATTCTTGGAAGATTTGTAGTTGTAGTGTCTGCAACTTGCATAAATCTAAATATATTATACTGAGCATCATTGCCAAAACCACTGGTGAAATGTTTTTTTAATAAATCATTAGATAAAAAACTATTATTGCGACGATTACTGGAAATATCTCTACCGATTTTATCCATATCCTCTTCAGTTAACAAGTTATAAAAGATAGCTGTTCTAATGGCTCCTTTAATTGAGGAACCTGGAATATACAGTTTATCAGAAGTTTTGATATGTTCTTGAACCTCGTTAATAAAATCAACACGACTATTATCAATACACTGGTATCTGACAAAATCCTTTTTTATTTTTTTATCAAATTGTTTTAATTCAAAGTTGGAATTTGTTAGACTAGCTAAAAAAGTATCTTTTCTGTCATCAGATAAACTGGAGTAATAATTTGTCAAATTAACTCTTTTTATTATTTTGACAATTTGTCCTTTACTTTTAGCTTTTGCTGGAACAAATTCACAACAGCTATATGATTTTCCAGAACCTATGTGAATCGGACTTAAAGTAGTTAAACGTAAATCATAAGATTCGCAAGACATTATTTATCCTCCTCTAAGCTGCATTTTAATGGAAATGCAAATCCATATTCAATAGCTGGATTAACCTTACCTGAACTAACATTTCTTCCATAATATTTTTTATAATCTGGGAAAACTGATCCTTCTTTAAAGAATCTTATTTGTTTTCTAATTTCATTAGATGAGCTTTTTCCTCTTTTTGAATCTATTTCATAACTTGCAAATTCATTAATATGTGCCAAATCATCTGAATTTGGAATGAATCTTGATAAAGTTACAAAATAATTACCTTCATAGTGATTTAAAGAGTATTCTTCATCTATAAAATAATCAAACTGACCTTTTCCTGTTGAAATATCTCTTCCAAATCCACGGTCTTTTAAGAATTTAATAGCTGCTTTAACAATTGGTTTATAATCCTCATCCATAAATTCTACTAAGAAAAATAACCCCATATTTTTGAATTCATTTCCAGATGTGTAGAAAATACCTTCTGTTTCATTGGTTATACGGTTAACACTATTATTTGGAATAATATTTTCTCCAAAATTAACATCAATATTATAAGATTCCCTCATAAGCAATCCTTTAATAAAGGTATACTGATTATAATTTCTTAATATGTCACTTTCACTTAATTTACCTTTTAATAAGTCAAAGAATAAATTTTCTTCAATGAATTTAACTTTTTTATATTCTTTAAAATCTTTAGGATGATACTTTTCTTCCAAATCTTTTGATTTTTGCGGAAATATAATTTTAGGATAAAATTTTATTTTTTTACCGTTTTCAAAATCTTCTTTAAATATAAATGGAAATGTTGAGGAAATTATAAATGGAGGTTCATCTTCAAAAGATTTAACCATTTCATCAACTTTTTCAGGATATAACTGACTTATTGCATAAGTTATTGCACCAAATAATGTATCTGAGTGAAGTTCTGGAAAGATTGATAAGGGTTTTAAATATATTAACACTTTTTCACCTCATATCTTAAATTTAATTATCTTTCCTTAGTTAATACTTTTAACAGCTTCAGAAATATCTGCATTTTCAATAATAACTTCTTCATCCACGTCTTTTTTATAATAATCTTGACCTCTTTTTGTAATTGAAATATTGGTAAATTTAACTTTACCAAAACCTCTACTACCACTTCCTCCAAGATAATTGTCCTCTAAAAGACGCATTGCTTCAAATACGCCCATTAAATTATCTTCATCTTCTTCATAAACTGAAAATATGAATTCAAAAGCAAATGCAGATCCTTTTGGTATTCTTTCAATATTTCTTGGAGTAGCTGCTGAAGTAATACGGTTAAGATTGTTTTCATATTTTAGTTCTGCTCCACGAACAATATCTTCCTGTTTACTCCATAATTCAATTGATTCTTCTGTTGGAAAAGCATCTCTAATAATTAATCTAGTAGGGAAATCTAAAGCTTTATTATTATCTGCTGATACTCCAAATATTTTAGCTGCTTTGGAATCACCGTCAGTTGCAGGACCTCCTTCGTTTTTTCTTACACTTTGAGCAGATTCTTTATCATTTAATTCAAATAAAGATCTAAGTTTTCCTTTTAAAGATGATCCTGGGATAAATGGTAAATCTGAAACTACATCACGAATAATAACATTATCAGTTCCTCCAATGTCAATATTATCGTTAGATCCACCTATATGAAGTCCTGTTTCACAAACTAATTCTCCTTTAATAACAAAATTTTCTTTAAACATAATAATTGCCTCCTTATTTTAACTTAATTTTTTGGATAGTGATATTTATGATATGCTACAATTGATTCAAAAAAGTCTATAAATGTTTTAAAATTTTTCATTTTATCTTCTTCAGACCCAACATCCACTTTACTCATAGCTGCCATCATAAAATTATAAAATGCCTTTGGAACATTTCCTCTTCCTACAGCAACTGCTAATTTAGGTTTTAAAAGATAAAATTCTGGTTCAATTTCATCCCATGTTGTTTTTTGTTCAATTAATCTAACTGCACCAAAGAATTTTCTTAGTTGGTTTGTTTTAAGCTGTTTAGATCCTTTCGCTACTTTATCTGCATATCCTCCTTCATCTGCAATATCTTTTATAGATAAATCAGATAGCTGATTTAAACTTTTTATTCTGTTTGTAACATCATTATAATTTTCATTTTCATTTTGCCTATTATTTCTATTATAATCTCTTGCCATAATATCACCTCATTCTTAAACTAACCCATGAAACAGGAATTTTAATCCAAGGCATGAATTTTAATCCTTTTTTATTTAAATCTTCAAAAACTTCCTTATCTTTTACTAATCTCAATTTATATTTAAATAAAGGTACAAATCTTTTAATACTCAACCTTCTGTGAACATCTTCATCCCATTTATTTTCATTAGACAGTAATCCCAGGTTTTTGTAATTATTTTGCCATAAATGTAACATTGAATAAACAATACCTTTAGACAGTCTATTATTTGTACAGTAATCTTCCAGTTTTACAGCAAAATCAAATAATTCGTCAAATCCTTTAAATAAATCTTTTGTATCCCAGTTAACAACTTCTCCAAACAATGTTATTTTATCCCTTCCGCAAGATTTTGCAGCATCCAAATATTCTTCAGAAGTTATAGCTGCTTTACCAATCGGGAATTTTGGAGAAACAATATTTATACCTCCAGACAAATTAATTGAGGGATTAGATGCGGTCCATATTTTGAAACTATTTCTTAATTTCTGTGCAAATTTTATAATATCATCATATGGTCCTAAAACCAGTAAATCATCTCCTCCGGAGTAATTTATATGGATTGTAGGGATTTCATAATCTTTTAATTTATCCGCCTCATCATCAGATAATTCACATCCATATTTTAATTTATAAACAAAAACACTTTCTTTAATTTCTTCATTGTCGTTTTGGATTTCCAATTCTTTTTTATCAAATTTATCCTCATCAAAGACTTTTGAATAAACTTTAAACTCAGATGCAATGTTATTTACAAATCCTGAGAAAAACATATCTAATTGAGAACTTAATGCTGAAACTCTTGAAATTCCAAGGTTTTCATCATAACTTTTCTTTAAGCCTTCGGAAAAGATTAATCCCAAATTATCCACATCCATTTTTAAAACACCTAATTTATTAGCACCATCACTAATTTTTGCTAAATGTTCAAAGTATAATGGCATGTATTTATGATTATCTGCAAAACGACCAAGGTTAGGAACTGTATTTCCCATGAAACTAAAACTAAATGAAACATTACTTTCAAATTCATGATTAGCTAAATCTAAAAAGTTTGTATCATTTAATTTAATAACTTCAACCTTTTTACAAGTTTTAGACAAACTATTAATTTTATCTGCAATATCCTTAGATTTATTTAAAAAGTGATAATCAACATTTGCAGGTTCAATAAAGTAACCTTCACCTTTATCAGTAATACACTTAATCATATAATCTGCATTAGCTGCATTTTGACCTAATTTTTCATGATTCTTACAAGTTTTACAAACTACAGAATCTTCTTTTTTAGGATATGGAGTTCCACAAACTGAACATAAATCATCATATTTAATTTCCTCATCGAAATTAAAGACATCATCAAGATTATCTGAGAATTTATGTTTTTTATCTTCATTTAATTTATTGGATAATTTTCGAGTTATCTGACCAAATTTAGCTAAATCATCACCACAACACTCTATTGAAACTAAAGCTAAGTATAATTCAGCATTAAACTCATCAATAAAGAATTTATTAAGTTTTGATTTGATTTCAGCTAATTTTTCTTTTGCCATTTTGGTATTTGGTCCAATTATTGTAAATCTTCCACCACCACAGAATAAAATGTTAGCTTCGCATAATTCAAGTTCTTCTGCAATATGTGTAGCTATTGCATCACAAAGCAGTGTCAGATAAAGAGATCTTCCTCTTAAACGTTTACTCATTCCGCTTTGTGCTTCCTGAGGTGAAGAGATTTTAAAAATAAATTTTTGAATTCCTGAAATATCTCCTTCAATAGCTAAATAACAGTTTAAATCATCCTTTTGAGTTAATTTAACATCACCATCACGATTAAATAAATATCTGGAAACTGCTAATGCAGCAGTTGTTTTTGAGTGGTCATATAATGAAATATCACTTTTAGATTTATATGCTGCTGAAGGCATAGTTGAAGCATATTTTTTTAATAAAGCAAGTAATGTATTAAAATCAGTTTTATTTTGAATTAATTCAAATTCAAAGTTAAATTCATCCCATAAACGATTATATTCAGGTACTAAATTCCACCCTCCCATAGTGTCCTTTTTAGCTGCAGGTTTTAAATTATTAAAACTTCCATCATCTAAAGACAATTTATTTAATGGGATATACTGTTCGTCAACTTTGTCATTACCTTCCAAAACAATTTTAGAAAATAATGAAATTAAAGGAGTTTTATTAACTTCTTGCGTATCATCAATATCTTCCCTTTCAGAAGCGGAATGATGATCTGCTTTTTTTAAAATACTGCACAAATCAGGATAATTAGATTTTGTATGATTATGATGATATAAAACCAAATCCACAATATCATCATTGTAGTATTTATCTAAAAAGTCACAGGACCATTTGGCATGTGCTCCATTTTTACCATAATCATCCTGAGAATATTTTTTATATTCTTCAGAATGGCTCTTGTCTGTTCTTTGATAGAACTTTCCAATATCATGGAGTAATGCAGCAATTTTTAAATTTTCTACATTTTTAATTTTAAATTCCTCCTATCTTATTTAATATAATTCTAGTTTAAATTAATAAACATATAAATTTTTTTAATTGATTTTAAGGACAGATAATAAATTTTCAGCAATTCTGCAATTAATTAAAACATTATATAATCCATTAATTCTAACACGTTAATAACAATTATGTATCTTTATTGTATATAAATATTACTAAAATTATTTAAAAAAAGTTATATATCAAAAATTGAATAATCACCATAAGGAGTTAAAAAGATGTTTTGTAATAACTGCGGATGTGAACTTGCAGATAATGCAACTTTCTGTTCCAAATGCGGAAAGAAAATAAAAAACAAAAACATATACATTGCACTGATACTGACATTCATACTGACAGGACTTGGTTCAATCTATGCAGGAAATACAAAAAAAGGATTAGCCTTACTGATACTCAGAGTACTTTTTTCTGCTTTAGCATTTTTTTCAAATATATTCGGCATTTTATCCGTTTTGGTTTGGGTTTACGGATTTTATGAAGTATATAACGATGTTCAAATTGCCAACAGAAATTCCAGTCCAAATCTGATTAATGATTTTAAAAACTGGAATCAGCAAAATAAGATAATAGCTATTTTAATAATATGTGCAATTTTAATCCTAACCCTCAACAGTCTCATCAGCTTTTCATCAACAGACAGCTATCCTTCAGATGATTCAGACACATCCAACTATGTAAGCTACAGCTATGAGAGCCCTTCATCACATTACAGGGGAGTGGATACATCACCCGACACACTTGCCAAAAATGATCCAGACTGGTATTATGACCACTATGAATACGGAGACAATCCTGATATTGATGATTATCTGGAATCAGAAGGTTATGATTAAAATTATAATCAGTTATTCATTTATTGTTGAATTTTAAGTAGGAGTACATTTTTAGAAACATACTTCCTACAAAGACCTGCCATAACTTTAATAATTTTGGTGCAGATTATTAAATCAGGTCTATGTTATAATATTGTGTTTAATTAGTATTTAAATATTGTTATTAAAAAGTATAAAAATAACAAGCATGAATGAAAAAAACCTGGTAAAAATATTAGCAGCTGCTGCAATTATCTTAGGGATTGTATTTATATCAGTTATTTGCATAGATACTCATGAAAGCACCAGCTTAAGTGTAAAATCACCAGACACTCTTAAAGACAGTGATGCATACAGTGTAGAGTTATGTGACTCCAAAGGAAATCCGATAGCTAATCAGAACATTTCTATTTCATTTGGATCAAATTCATTTAACCTTACAACTGATGAAAATGGAATAGCTGTCCTGAAAATCAATAATGTTCCTGCCGGTGAGTATGATGTTAAAATCCAATATGACGGAAACAGCCATTATAAAAATACTTCAGCTGTTCACCATGCGGTTATCCTGAAAATCGAAAAAACCCGCAGCCTAGATGAAATTCTTCAAAGCGGAGAATACAAAAAAAAGATTGGTGATTACCAAATTGTTGAATACAATTAATATGGGAGACATGGAATCTGCACTGGTTGAAGATTCCAGAGGTAAAAAATGGATTATGAGCGGAGACGGGTTTACATCTGTTTAAAAAAAGGAGTTTACCATCCCATTTCTCCAATCATACTGACAACATTTTTACCCTCATCAGTCAGACGATACAGACGGCCTTTGTGGGCGTCTTCATTAATGCAGACTATTAGGTTGTGTTCTTTTAAATCTGTCAGTACATTGCTGACATGCTTTATTCCTACTCCTGATTCTTCACTGATTTTTGTTGGTATTTTGACATCGTTTTTTAAGGTTTCCAGTACTTTTCGCCTGTAGCTAGAAATTGCAACATAGCTACATTTTTTCAATAATTCATCATTGCTATTCACAGTTACCACATTTTCTCTAAAGTTGCTTTTTAAAAATAAGACCTAATTTTTAATAATCTGCACCTTGCTTTATATTTTATATTAGCATGTAATATATACTTTGTGGTAATATTGTCTTATAAGATATGATAAATTGTCCATGTTTTAGATATTATTTATATGAAAACAACTAAAAATTCATTTGAAAATTGCTGATATGATAAACAAATTTAAGCTTTATCTAAAAAATGTAAAATTAAACAAAACAATACTATTTTTGCAGACAACTATATAATAATTAGAATATTACAAGAATATCGCTATATTAACACAATATATTCTATTAATTTTAACACAGTTGTACAATTCACGAAGCTGTTCAAAAAAAGCCAGTAATACTTTGACAAAACCCGAAGAATATTTTGAAGAAATTAGAAAATGAAACAAATTTTAAATAAACAAATTAAAAATGAATATAAATGCTAAAAATAAATTACAATTTGAATATACAGCCTAAAAAAACCGAAAGAAACTGAACTTAAATATAAAAACTTATAAAGCATTATTTAAAAAAGATAATAATATGTCTAAGTTAGATGCTTTTTTTAAATTTAAAGAAAATAATACAGACGTGAAAACTGAAATCATTGCAGGTATTACAATTTTTCTGGCTATGGCTTACATATTAATTGTAAACCCTGCAATGTTAAGTGAAACTGGAATGGACATACAAGGAGTATTTATTGCAACTGCACTTTCAGCTGCAATAGCTACAATATTAATGGGATACATAGCAAACTACCCATATGCACTGGCTGCAGGAATGGGTCTTAACGCATTTTTCACATATACCGTAGTACTTACTATGGGATACAGCTGGGAATATGCACTTTTAGCTATCTTTGTCTCAGGTATAATCTTTCTGGTTATCTCACTTACTTCCCTACGTGAAAAATTATTCTATTCAATTCCTGACTCTTTAAGATTCGGTATATCAATAGGTATAGGTTTATTTATCCTTGCATTAGGTTTAAGCAACCTCGGAATCCTGTCATACTCTTCACAGGTAATAAATATCGGAGATGCAAACTGGGCCACACAGCTAATAGGACTTGGAAGCGCTTCAACTATTTTTACTCTCGGAAACCTTTTGGCATTAATCTGTTTTGTCATCATAATGGTTTTAATGAAGAAAAATGTAAAAGGAAATATTCTAATCGGAATTATTGCAACATACATTATTGGAGTTGTTTTGGAACTGGCAGGATGTCCTGTTTTACCTGACCAGTCATTAATACCAACAGCTATAATAAACAGCAATCTGGGAGGATCACTGGGAAATGTTGCATTTAAATTCGGAGAAGCTAGCGGAGTATTTACCGAAGCAAGGGCATTTATTGATTTTATAATCATTGCCATCACATTTCTGGTAATCTCTTTATTTGATACAATGGGAACCTTAACTGCACTTACAACAAAAGTTGACGGATATGATGAAAACGGCAAACTGCCAAGACTTAAAAAGGTTTTAAGTGTAGATGCACTCGGACCAATGATCGGATCCCTTTTAGGTACTTCACCTGTAGTTACATACATTGAAAGTTCCACAGGTATTATGGAAGGAGGAAGAACAGGTCTTACAGCTATTGTAGTCGGTATTTTATTCCTGCTTGCAATTCCGTTTGCACCGATATTTACAATCATCCCAACCTTTGCAGTAGCTCCTGCACTTGTTGTTGTAGGTATCTTAATGTGCGGACTGTACAAAAACCTTGATACAGGTAATCTTTCTGATCTGATTCCTGCACTTGCTGCCATTATTGTAACTCCACTTACCCAAAGTATTACAACAGGTATTATTGCAGGTGTATTTGCATTTGTTATCGTTAAAGTCTTATTCGGTAAAGCAAAAGAAATATCCAAAGCAATGTGGATTTTATTTGCACTTTTATTCATTTATATGGTTTTAGAGTTCATAATGTAGGAACTCTAACTTTTTTTATTTTTTGCTGATGTATTTTTATTAATTAAATTGGAAAATCAGCTAATTAAATGATAAGTTATTAAAAAATTAGCTTATTTAATTAAAGACATTGCAAATATTTTAAAGCAACTGTTGAAAATAAGATAATTCCTATTGCAAATTTATATAACAAAAAAAGAAAAAAGGTTTTATTTAAAAAACCTTATTGAATTTTAATTGTATTTCCGGTTTCAAATCCATTGTACATTGAAGTAATAATGTATTCCCCTTTTATCAAATTAATATTTAAGGATGCAATACCGTCATCATCAGTAATTCTATTATAAAATACGCCATTTACATTAAATGTAACAATCTGATTAGCTAATGGATTTCCCTGACCGTCTACAACTCTTGCATGGAATGCAGAACCATCGAGATACTTCATTTTTAAATCGCTAGTTTGTAATGTCGGCAGAACAGTAACATTGTTTCCTATGTCATACTGACCATACATAGTAGTAATTACATATTTTCCAGGTCTTAAATTAATAGCTAAACTAGCTATACCATTTGCATCAGTTTCTCTGTAGTAAAATACACCATTAATATTAAAAGTTACAACAGTACCTTCAACAGGATATCCCTGACTGTCCAAGATTTTAACTGAGAATTTTGAAGCATTTTTATAGTATTTAACCAGGTCATAATTTTCAACAATTTTAGACAATACTGTGACATTATTGCCTGCCTGTTCACCAGTAACTAAATTAAATACTGTGATAATATAGTTTCCCGGCCTTAACTGGATGTTTAATTTAGCAGTACCATTTTCATCAGTTGTTCTGTTGTAGAATACACCATTTATATTAAACATAACAGTTGTATTGGCTAACGGATTTCCGTTGAAGTCCAGAACAGTTGCGTAAAATTGTGTGCCGTTTCTGTAGTATTTAACTATATCCTTACTGATTACTGTTGACAAAATAGATACTGTGTTATTTATACTGGTTCCGAAGTATTTGGAAGTTCCACCAAATGTGGTAACAACAGTATAATTTTTACTGTCTAAATTAATAGCTATGGAAGCAGTACCATTTTCATCGCTTTGTCTAATATAGTCTCTGCCGTTTATTGAAATGATTACATCCATATTAGCTAACGGATTGCCGTTAATATCTTTCAGGACAACTGCAAATCTTGTGCCGTCTTTATAATACATTACAACATTTTCCGCTTCTAAAACTGTTTTGATGGAGTTTATTTCAACATTTTCAGATACATTAACTGTCTGGTAGTTATCTTTTGTGAAAACTGCACTGATTGTATAATTCCCATAAGTTAAGTTTTTAAATATTAATGAACCTGTTCCATTAGTGTAAGATAATGTGTAAGGTGTATTATTTACAAGAACTGTTAAATTTCCATCAAGTTTTTCAGACAAGTTAACATTTACTGTTATATCTCTGTAATCTTTATCTACAGTTACATCCATAGTGATTTCTTTTTTAGCTACTGTAAAATCAGCAGTGCCATCAGCAGCATTATATTTTTCACTGCCTAAATAAGATACACCAGCCTGATATTCTCCAGCATTTAACATTTCAGGTACTGTAAAGACAGCTGAACCATTGACAACATTAACAATATATTTTTTGCCGCTGATTGTTAAAACAACATCACCTGTTACATTAACACCAGCTACTGAAGTTAAATTAATATTAACTATAGGGTTTTCACCATAAACAATATCGCCAATATCAGCAGTTAAATTAACATCGGTTTTGGTAACGCTGACGGTTTTTTGAACGAAAGATCCGTTATACAATCCGTTATTTTTATAGTTAGCTGAAATTACATAATCTCCAACTTCATCAAAGTATACATTAATCTTTGCAACACCGTCAACTACACCAGCTGTGTAATTAGTTCCGTTAATGCTGAAAATAACTTCACCGATTTTAGCCATTTTGCCCTTGGCGTCAGTTACAGTAGCTATAATTTCACTGAATTCCTGAACTTTAGGAGTGATATTATTTAAAGTAACTGTTGTATTCTGCATATCAGCAACAGTAAATGCTTTAAGACAGGCTACCTGAGAATTATATGTGTGGCTATAAGCTGAAGCTGAGTAATCATATAAATCTGTCCATTTTTTACCGTCATTACTGAAGTATGATACACCTGGAGCATAATAACATCTGGTTGTTGAAAGTTGTTCTGAAATAGGAACAGCAGCATATCCGTTTTGAGGATTTGCAAGTTTTACAACAATTTTGAAGATATCCCCAACAGCTACAGGAACATATTCTTTTAATGGAATGGTATAATACCCGCTTCCTTCATGTCTGCCGTTTTGGGTAAGCTGCAATACATCATTTACATAAATAGAAATTTCATAATCAACAGTTGTATTGAAGAATGTTGATACAGCAGCAATTGCCTCATTGCCGGTTGCATTATAAATATTCTTATACCATACAGTTTTTTTACCGGTTATTAAGTAATCAGTCATTCCTGCAACATCGTACTGATAGTTTTTGGTGTATCTTACAGTATCATTTAAAATGTAGGTAAATGCCTGATTATCTTTATTTACAGCAAATAAAACTCTATCATAGTAAGAAATGTAGAAGTAACCATTATCTCCCCAGGAACTTCCCCAGCTGTTTTTAACTATAAATGCACCATCACCTGCAGGAGCAGTATAGAAATTATTTTTTGAATAATTGTCATCCCAGCCAACTACAGTAATTGCATGGTTTCCATTACCTGTGTATGGATCATAATAAGCATTAGTTTTAGAGTTGAGATAACCTGCTGAGTGATAATATGAAGCATATAATCCGCCGTATTTTAAAATAGCTTCTTTTATAGCATCATTATCAGTGTAACTTGTACGTGCAGGCAAAACATAAATGTTTTGAATATGCATTTCACTGTCTAAAAGCGGGGATAAAGTTCCCTTATCATCAAATGGATCCACAGTAGCATTAACCGGACCTAACCAGCTAGCCAAATAACCCATCGGCATTCCGTTATATCCGCCCTCGTTAGTTTCCCTTTTCCAGCCGTAGGCAGAATACATTTCAATTAAATTTTTCATGTTTTCCACAGAAAAATTAAATGTTTTATTGCTTGCTTTTAAAACACAGGTTTCAAGTGAAGCAAGTGCTGCAAATGCCCAGCAGTTACCTGAATCCTGCTGGTTTTTAACATCAGTTACAAAACCATTTTCAGCTAAATTATATCTTGCAGGTAATGTACCGTTAAATAATGATTTGTAAACAAATAATGAGTAATTATTGGTGCTTGATACAATAGGACTGAAATTAGACTGATTTAACATGTTGACATTGTAACTGGCTTTATTGTCAGTAAATGTAACTCCATCAACTGTAAGTTTAGGATTTGCATTGGAAAATATTGCTCCTCCAAATCCTGTTGCTGCATTTGATGCAAATTCAGAGTTTTTAATTTCAAAAGAAGTACAGTTATCGCTAAATAATGCGCCTCCGTTTAAAGCAGCATTTTTAGTAAAGTTGGACTTCATAACAGTTCCTGAACCATACATTTTATATACTGCTCCACCTTCATATCTTGCAAGATTATTTGTAAAATTAGAATAAGAAATTAAAATTTCAGAATTTAAACTACAGATAGCTCCTGCAAAGTTTGCAGAACAATTATTAAAAGTACTGTCTCTAACTTCCAAATCAGTAGAAAATGCATAAATAGCTCCTCCTGCATCATCTACAGAACGGCAGTTTTCAAAAACAGTGCCGACAACAGAAATTTTAGAATCCTTATCAGAAGCTATAGCTCCGCCAAACCAATGTGCAGAGTTATTAATAAACTTACAATTTGAAAGAGATAATTCCCCGTAAGGCAGATAAATGGCTCCCCCATACATCGCACTGTTATTTAGAAATGTACAATTATACAATGTATTTTTAGGCACATTAGTCACATAACCGTAATAATCAGTACTGACATAATTGTAGATAGCTCCTCCGTATGCATTATCATATCCGTAAGAAGTATCATCAACAGCTACACCGTTTTTAAATATTACATTAGTTGCACTAACAGTACCCAAATTCTTAACAGTTGCATGATCCAATGTTAAATCTTTTAAAGTTAAAGTATAGCCATCTCCAACATTAAAAGCAATACCATTAAACTTAATGATAGTATTTTGAGCACTCTGACCCATGAAAGTCATGGAAGAATATATTCCTTTTTTAGAATCCAGCTCATAAGTACCGTCTGCGAAATGGGCAGTACAGCCTGAAGTTAATCTGTTATACTGCAGGTACTTGTATGGACTGGATTGTGTTCCTCTCCCGTCACTTTCAGCAGATGCATTGAAATATATATCATTAGAACCTGTAAGAACGTTAGTATCTTCACCATGACTGTAAATAACTTCACCGTCATCAACAGCAGAAATTTCAATCTGTTCATCACTGCTAATGACTGTCTGGTTATCAACAGCATCACTAGCAAAAGCAGATGGAACAATCATTAATAATAACAAAAATACCGAAAAAAGTACAATTGACTTATTAACACATTTGACCACTTTTTGTTCCTCCAAAATTTAATTTTATAATATCGTATAAATATATATGGAATATAATTTTATACAATAATACATTAGATTTACTAATATAAATACACATATAACATTTATTTCGAAAATAAATGCAATATACAAAAATTATCATATAATTACATAAGTACCATCATAAATAAAATAGCGATGTAAACTATATTTCAATTAAGCATATTTTAATAAATCTAATTATAAATTTATTTATAAACAAAAATATTTAAATTTATATCATAAAAGAAACTAAAATTAAAATAACTAATTATAAGGAATTATTTTATTATGCTATCTATCAATCAATGTTATTTGGATTTTGTTAAAAAAATCTTAAACCAGGGAAAGGAAACATATAAAGACAGCAACCACCATTTAAAAGAAAGTTTAGGTAATTTTTACGTAATTGATGATCCGTTAAACTTGAAATTTGTGGCAAAATACCAGCATATGACTACTGATATGATGCTAAACGAAATCAAATCAGGAAAGTACGATATTGAAGGCTGTCCTATTAAAAGTGATGCACTCTATGAATATGTTAAGTCATTTGAAAACAGTGACGATCAGGGTTTTGTATACACTTATCCAAACCGAATATTGGCTCATTTTGATGTTGACCAGTTTGAAGTGATGAAAAAAAGAATGCTGCATGCAATTGGAAGTAACCGTGCAGTAGCTGTTACATATGACCCGAAATTAGATCAGGACCGTGAAGACATTCCATGTTTACAGTTCCTGCAATGCATTGTCCGTAACAATGAATTAACAATCCACTGCTTATTCAGGTCCAACGACATCTTTGGAGCTTTCTATTCAAATATGTTTTTTATAGCATATATCGGAATTAAAATGAAAGAAGAGCTTAATAAAGAGTTATTAGGCGAAAAAGTAAACTTCGGAGGAATCCATTACCACTCCACCAGCGGCCATATCTACAGCAATGATATGAAAGCTGCTAAAAAATTAATAGCTATTAACAAATAGCTAAATTTTAACTTTTTTTTAAATTTAAATCCTTTTACAATAAAAAAAAGAAGAAAAAAGTCCAGATTTTAAAAATCTAGAGATAATTATCTGCCTTTTTTTCAAAGTATGCTTTTGGATGAGCACAGACAGGACATTTTTCAGGTGCTTCTTTTCCTTTGAAAATATGTCCGCAGTTTCCGCAAATCCAGATAATTTCTTCTTCTTTTACAAATACGCTGCCTTCCTCAACTTTTTTGAGTAAAACATCATAACGTTCATTGTGTTCTTTTTCAATAGCTCCTACTGCATCAAATAAGTAAGCTATTTCATCAAATCCTTCTTCTCTAGCTTCTTTTGCAAAAGTCGGATACATACTTGTCCATTCATGATTTTCACCTTCTGCCGCATCTTTAAGATTGGATGCTGTATCCTGAATACTGCCACCGTGCAATAGTTTAAACCAGATTTTAGCATGTTCCTTTTCATTGTGTGAAGTTTCTGAAAAAATATTGGAAATCTGAACATACCCGTCTTTTTTTGCCTGACTTGCATAGTATTCATATTTAGTATGTGCCTGTGACTCTCCTGCAAAAGCTGCTTTCAAGTTTGCCTCAGTTTTTGTTCCTTTTAATTCTACCATATAAAAAACCTCTTAATTAAAAATAAACAGTAATGATAAATAAATTTTTCGAAAAATTTTAAAAACAAATATCAATAACAAATTATATACATATTAATACAGATTCAATTTATAATAGAGGTGAAAACAAAATGAGCAAATATTGTCCGAAATGTGGAAATGAACTGCCTGATGATGCACAATTTTGTAATGAATGCGGATATTCTGTTTTAGTTGACAATAATCATACAGATGAAGAAACTCCCAAAGAAGTTATGAAAACTGAAGAAGCTGAAACTTCTAAAAAAGATGCAGATGAAATATTATTTAATGAAGCTCCAGATAAAACTAAATCAAATAATGATATGGATTCTAAAATATTTAGCGACAAAGCTTCATTTAACCTTCCTAAAAACAAAATATTAATTCCTGTTGCAGTTATAGTTATTATAATTATAGGACTGGCTATTTTCAGCAGCAATATATTTTACAATCCCGACAGCATCTCAATAACCATTACTGATATTTCAGCAACCGGTGAGGAAAGCGATTATTATTACAATGTAAATGCTATATTTAGCAATCTTCCGTCAAATACCCAGGGTTACCTTCTGAAAACAACATATTATGACAGTAATGGAAATGCATTAGCTTCTACAACTGAAGGGTTAAATACTGTAGACAACAACGAATACGGTTCCTGTTTTGCATTTTACAACAGCCCAAAATATTTAGCAATAGATCATGTCAAAGTTGAAATCATACATGACGGCAATGCCATAAAAGAAGCTACAGGTGATTTTGACCAGAACAAAGCAGATTTCTCAAATGACAACAACACCACACAGTCTTAAGAGAAATCTTTTAATTTACTTTTTTATAAAATTGTTCTACTTTTTTTAAACATATGTTTAAATTTAATCCTATAAAATTAAATAAGACACATAATCCGCCACTGATGAAAATAAATCAGTACAATCCATTTTAATAAAAATCAATAAGCAAATTTTATATAATACAAAAGGCATATTATAAATCGTGATAAATATACTTCGTTATATTTATGTTAAGAGGCGAGTATTTATGAACAACGATATGAGTGGAAAAGTAACAATAATAACTGGTGGAGGAAAAGGAATTGGATTTGGTATAGCTACAGCATTTGCAAAAGCAGGGTCAAACCTTGCAATTACAGGTAGAACTGAATCCACACTTTTAAAAGCAAAAGAAGAACTTGAAGACAAATATGATGTAAAAGTATTGCCTATTGTAGCTGACGGCGGATATGAAGACCAGGTAAAAGATGCAATCAAACAGATTACTGATGAATATGGAAGAATTGACGTATTAATAAACAATGCACAAGCTTCCAAATCCGGATTAAAACTTGTAGAACATACAAAAGAAGACTTTGATTTAGCAATTAACTCCGGATTATATGCAGTGTTTAATTTTATGAAATATGCTTATCCATATCTTAAAGAAAGCAAAGGTTCTGTAATCAACTTTGCATCTGGTGCAGGATTGTTTGGAAGAGACGGACAGTCATCATATGCTGCTGCAAAAGAAGGAATCAGAGGTATGTCAAGAGTAGCTGCAACAGAATGGGGTTGCGACGGAATCAACATCAATGTTGTATGTCCTCTTGTAATGACTGCCCAATTAGAACAGTGGAGGGAAGAATATCCTGAAATTTATGAAAAAACAATACAAGGCATACCATTACAAAGATTTGGTGATGCTGAAAAAGATATTGGTGGAACCTGCTTATTTTTAGCATCTGAAGCTGCAAGCTATATCTCCGGAGAAACAATAACTCTCCAAGGCGGATCCGGTTTAAGACCATAAAGAAAAGATTCATTTCTTTTCTTTTAAAACTTTTTTTCTACATTAAAATTTTACTCCAGATATGTAACATAAACCATACATTTATATATGATGTAAACTTAATTTTACATAAGTAACATATATTTTACATAGTTGCTGCAAATACTGGAGGAAAAAAATGATACTTGACATATACAATGACAGCATTAAATACTCAATTAAAAACTCAAAATCACTACTTTACTTTGGACTAACATTATTTTCAACTTTTATCATATGGATGGCATATATTTTAATATTAATCCATTATCAGGATGCTAATTTAAATTTAAAATTCGCCAGTTTAATTGTACCTTCATTACTAACATTAATACCAATATTTTTATTTTTAGGATATGAATACAGAATACTGGAAATCTCAACACATGGAATGATTAACGGAACAGATAAAGTGCCTGAATTTAATAACCTGAAAGAAATGCTAATAAAGGGAGTAAAAATATTTCTTGTTAAATTCGTATACTTTGCAGTCCCCATAATAATACTGGCTGTTACCACTACCCCATTTTTAGACAACATCTCCGGAGGAATAATCCAAACTGCCGGAGCAACAATATCCATGATATTGGCAATCATATTATATTTTGTAAGTTTCATAAGCCTATCAAATATGGCTGCTCATGACAACTTCAAAAAAGCATTTGACTTTAAAGAAATAAAAGAAGTAATTTTAACAATAGGCCCTGCAAGATATGTTTTATTCTATATCGGACTGCTGATAATAGAATGTGTAATTGCATTTGTGCTGTTTGCAATCACCATGATAGCTATGATGATTATTGGAACTTCAGGAATAAATACACTTACATCACCGGAACCTCTCTGGTGGGCAATGTTTTTCCTTACAAACCTCATATTTTCACTGATAATTGCATTAGCCGAATTATTTAAAACCCGCGGAATCGGTCTGATTTATGAACCAGTTGAAGAATAAAAAAAAGTGTTATCCTACTTGGATAACATTTAATTAATATTTACATTTTGGGTATGAATCGGATCACCATTAACCTCATTATATACTTCAATTACTGCTTTTGTAGGCATTTCATTTCCATAATAAAATGCATCAACTGAATATTTTCCAGGATGAACATTACTTCCGGTATAGGCATATGATTCATATAATGTTAAATTATTGGAATTATAAAAACGAACTTTAACTTCCAAGTAATCAAAATCCTTATCAACATTTAATGTTCCTGTCAAATCACCGGAGGTAACACCATAATCATTAGATATAGCAGCACTCAAACCACTGAAAGATACAGAATCTGAAGCAGCCATACTATCTAAAACACCTAACCCTGCACTGGCAAGCAAAAACAAAACAATTATGACAATAGTTAAAACAGGAATTAAAAAAAGCTTTTTGTCTGGTGTAACTTCCTCTTTAGTTTGTACATATTCAGCAATAGCTAAAACACCAGCAACAATAAATATGACACAACCAATCACCCATAATAGCCAATAGCTATAAAAAGACCAAGACCAAGAATTATATATTGAATTGCAGCTATTCTAATATCCATTTTAGAAATATAAACTCCCAAAAGACCTAAAATAGCTATAATTATTGCTAAAGATCCGTAAAATACAAAATCCGGAACCAAGCCAGATAAACTAAAAACATTTAACCCTTCAATTATACCAATAATTACAGCTACAATAGCTACAATTGTAGAAACTGTTTTTAAATTTATAGTAATCTCCATAAAAAATCACCACATCACATACTATTTATATACAACATATGTAATATAGCTTTTTAATAATAGAGTTATTCTACATCCATTTCAACAAAAATGTTTCTTCCTGCTTCCTGAAGATATTCACTAACATCCTCATCAAATTCACCAACATAGGTTAATTCGTAAGGACTGACATTTGTATCTTCATAAACGATGACAAATGCATTCCATTGCTGATAATAGTATAATTTATTCTTTAAAATAGTTGTAGTTAATGGACAGCCATCATCATTAGCCTGACTTGGCAATTTAGTGAAGTACTCCTGATTGCGATGCTGTTTGAAAGTAACTTCAAAAGGGCACATATCAGCTATCTGATTTACTAAATCACAGTCCACCATATCTGCATGATACTCATTATCATTAATGGTTATTTTAAATTTCATTTACTTCACCTTACTATATATTATGTTTTAAACAATATTTAATACTATCTTTAAAAAAAGTATTTAAAGCGAAGTTAACTATAAAAAAGAGTGAAAAATTGTGAAATCAATCACAGTAAAATTAAATGTTTTTTCCAAATTCAAAAGCCTGATTTAAAGCATTTTCATTATGGTTAATTTCACCTTCACTTTCAGCATTCAAACCAAAAACAATACCTTTTTCAGATTCAACACCAATGCAATTTAAAAATCCTCTCAATTCACAAACTGCAGGTTCCAATGATTTTTGATTGTCACTAGCTGCGGAAAATAAGAAATAATAATCCTTATCATTTAACTGCCTGGCTTTTGGAGTTAATCTGTCAATCATTGTTTTCATTTGTCCGCTAATTGTATTAAAATAAATAGGACTTGCAAATACAATAACATCTGCATCTACATATCTTCCAAAATCCCTGACATATCATCATGAATAACACATTCTCCAGAAGATACACGGCCTAAACAGCCTTTACAATAATTAATAAATCTCATTGGAAATGAAATTTTTTTAACTTCATTTCCTGCATATTCTGATCATTTTTTAAATTCTTTAGCTAATATATCACTATTTCCACTTACACGTGGACTGCCGTGCAATATAACTACTTTCTTACTCATCTTTTTCACCATACATACTGTCTATTGTATCTTCCTTTTTATCTTTGCTGATTTCTTCATATTCATCTAAAACATCACGTCTCTCACTGATGTTTTCAGCTTTCGGAATTTCTTTAATATCTTCCTGAGTTTTACTGATTTTATAAGCATCAGAATATAATAATCCTACTGAATATGAATTAAATAATTTCATAAATGTCATCATGAAAAATGCAGCTAGAATAACTCCAACATATGGAATCATCATAATTCCCATTGAAATCATGAAAAATACCATGTTTAAAACACATATTACAATAAACCATCCAACAGTTTTAAACCAGCCTATTTTTCCGATATCATTAAAAACTTCAAAGAAGTCCAATCCGTCAGAAAAACTGTTATTAGCTGCCATTCTTGCAACTCCCAAATTAGTAAAAATTGACTGAATAACTGTTACAACAACTGTTACTAAAAGAATAATCAAAAAAGCAAACATGAAGCTGGAAAGCAAATCTGGAGGAATATCTGTATTTCCATATTGAATATAAGGAGAGATATCAGTAAATATTTTTAATATCCCGCTTCCAAGAATTGTAATAAAAATAATAATTCCAGGAACAATCCCATAAACAATACTTAAAGCAAGATATTTAAAAAAGTTTGAAATATCCCTGCCTACTTTAAAATCAGGAATCTTTTCTTTAAGATTTATCCCACATTCAATTACAGAAACAGAAAATCCCATAAGATATACGAAAAATATAGAGCTAATCAAAACAGATATAACAATTACGCCAGGATTATCCCAGGCAAATGAAGAACAAACTGAATACAAAACAGAAAAAACACTCAAAACTCCAATCATTGCGAACTTGTTATAGTCACATAAAGGATATGCAAATGATTTTTTAATATTTTCTCCCAAATCCATATTAAACAACCTCTAAAAATAAAAATATTCTATGTAACTATTTAACAGTAAAGCTATATTAAATTTTAGATTAAAAAAAGAAATGGTTTATATATTTGAATATAATAAACCAACACATCTGTAATAAAACAGATAGAAATAGGACATAACAATAAATGAAGCAATAATAGAACCTGCAACTGGAATAATCACTGAAATTCCAGCTCCGACAAGAGTTATGATAAATCCAACAATCATCAGTAAAATTAACCATCCGATGCTTTTAGCTATTCCTATTTTCTTTAAATCTTTAAAAACTTTAGAAATATTTACTGCCTCAAAAATATCATCATATTTAGATAATCTGGCCATTCCAATACTGGAAAACAACATGAAAATTACAAAAAGCACAATTGCTGTAACAACTGTAATTGACATGGAAGTTAAAAATGAATTTGAAATTGAATAGATGCCAGTTTCATAATATGATTTTATTATTCCTGCTAAAGACTGTAAAAATCCAGAAAAATAAGCTGTAATATATACAAGAATTAATGGAACTATAAAGTAGCAAAACTGAATTACAAATAATTTTAAACCATTGACAAAGCCTGTTTTAAAATCAAAATCAGGCAGATCATCACACTTCCTAAAAGCATAGTTTACAACATCTAACCCATAGCCTAAAATTAAAATAATTGCAACAAATGAAACAACATTTAAAATTATCTGTAAAACTGAACTGTTAGCTATTGAAACATTAAGAGTAGCTAAAACAACAACAATACCGAATATTGCAAATTTTCTAATATCACTAACCGGATATTTAAATGAATCACTAAAAATCTCACTTATATTCATCTAAAACACTCCCAATGAAATAATATTGATAATTAACTATTTAAAATTAATGAGTGTTCGCCAAAATTGATTTTTGATTTTTCGTCAAATAATTTTTTAGCCTAATTTTTATTATTTTTCTTATATTATTGTAAATTTTTATTTATTTCATTTTATTCTATTTAATTATTTTATAAATTGATATTTAAGTTTATTTGATTTTTATTTTTTGTTTTAGATGATTTTAAGATAGTTAAATTTATATACTTGATTGTACATATTTTATATTAAGTATAAGTTATTTTGGTGTTGTTATTTATGGTTAAAAGAAAGTTTGATAAGAATCAAGCAAAACTAGGTATAAAGACACTTGATTGGAATGTTCCAGCCAATCATATTTCTCGTTTTGTCGTAGAATTTGTTGAAGAAGTTTTTCCACTTTTAAATATCAAAGAGCCTAAGAAAAAGAAAGGAAGAGGCTCCCTTCCAGTAGATTCAATGCTAAAATTACTTATTTATGCTAAAATACAACATATCGACCGAACATCAATAATCGCAGACATGGCAAGATACCATGACATATTTAAATACGTGTGTGATGATATTCGACCTTCTGAAAGATCAATACAAAGATACAGAAGAGAATACGGCAATTATTTTGAAGTATTATTGCAAATGACCTTAAAAAAGGCCTTTGATGAAGGATTCACTGAATTTAATCACGTTGCCATTGATGGAACCATCAAAAAAGCATACAATTCCAACAACAACACCATCACCAAAAAAGAAACACAAATATTGGTCGATTACTACGAAGGACGACCAATTGACCCAGAATCTCTTGAAAAACTCCATAAACCAGCCCAAAGATTACTCGAAAAGAAAGACATGGATGACGAAGACAAATTAGAACTATTATATGGAATAGAAACACAATTCACATTCACAGGACAAGACAGAATACCAGTAAACGATATTGAAGCAAGATTTATGAAAGGAAAGAAAGAAAACTACATGGTTGCCTATAATATCCAATCTGCAGTCGATTACGATACCAAATTAATCTGTGCAATAAACGTCACACAAAATCCTACAGACCATTATGAACTACCAAATATCGCAGAAAGAGCAATACGAAACATTAACACCAAACCAAAATACATAAGTGCAGACACAATCTACTTAAACCAAATAAGTCTATCATACTTGGCGGATAAAAAAATAGATGGATTAATACCAAATAGAAAACAATCCAAAGAAAAAATAGGAAAATTAAACCCAAATCCATATCATAAAGACCATTTTGAATATGATTATGAATTAGACGCATTCAAATGCCCAGAAGGAAACTACTTACACTTTTTTGCAAAATATATAGAACCACACAAAGACCCAGAAAAACCAGACAAAATAAAAAGACTCTACAATAATTATGAAGCATGTAAACACTGTCCTGCAAGAAATAAATGCTGTTCATCCCCACAAACACACAAAACCATCACAGAATACGGTTCAGAAATGCAAAAAGCAATGAACCAAAAAATGGAAAAACAAGAATATAAAGACGAATATGCCAAAAGATCAAGTGTTGAAGGACCATTTGGAATATTCAAAGAACAATTCCAAATAGAAAAAGAAGTAGTCATCGGAATGGTAAAAACAGAAGAAAGAATAAACTTAGACGCACTAGCATACAATTTAATACGATTATATAATATTAAACAAGAAATAGAAAATACAACCGAAGATTTAGAAGATTTCTGCGAAAGCACATCCATTAAAAATCAATTAAAACTCGATGTAACAATATTTTAAAAAAATCAACAAGTCAACCAAAATTTAATTTTGGCGGACACCCTAATCGTAAAAAAAAGAAAAAAAATTGGTTTTATTCAATAGCTGAATATAATAAACCAACTGATCTGTATGCAATAAATAAATTATATGTTGAAATTAAAAATGCTGAAATTAAAATACCGACAGATGGAATTGATGAAATAAATGTTTCAATAAAGGTAAGAATAGCTACAATGACAAATAATAAAATCATCCAACCAATAACTTTACCTATACCAATCCTTTTTAAATCACGAGCTGCTTCAGGAATATCAGCACCTTCAGACAAACTGTTATACTTGGCAAGTCTGCAAATTCCCATATAAAATAATAATGAGAAAATAACAAGCAATATTATACCTATAATAATAGTTATTGCTGCAGAACTTACTAAAGACATCATTAAATCTTCAGAAACCATATTTACAAAATTAGAACCATATTGGGAAGCATAAGTTGCAACTTCAATATACTGATTAAAGAAACCAGTTGCAAAAGCTACAATAAGAGTTATTATTATCGGAATAATGTAGTATACAATAAGCATTACTATCATTTTTAACCCGTCAATAATATTTTCCCGCAAATCCAAATCAGGAATTTCATCAGATTTTACAATAGCCTTTTTTACAACACTTACACTATATCCTGAGGTTATAATAGATGCTACAGCAGCAACAATACCTAAAACAGAAGAAATTATTGCATTTCCAATTTCTAAAGAACCTAATGAAGATACAACCATTACAATACCAATTATGCAAAATTTGGTCATGTCGGAAAATGGATATTTTAAAGAATCATTGAAAATCTCAGTTAAACTCATTTTAAAGTCCTCCTTTTTAAATTAATTTAAATAAAAATCACTCAAACTGTGAGTTAATATTTATTTATTGAAAAATAAGTATTTAAACATATTGTATAAAATATTCAGAAAAAACTTAAAAAAAAGCCTCAAACAGGTCAGAAAAAAATAAAAAAAGAAGAAAAATTATCTGATAAAAGATAATTAAATTTAGTTGTCTACACCAAAGGATTTTTTAAGTAAATCTACGTTTACATATCCTTCTTTGTAGATTTTACCAGTAGTTAAATCATTAATAACTACTTCTGCAGGAGCAAACATTCCCTTATCGATTTTGTAGAAGTCAAATTCAGCTTCTTTAAATACATCGAAGAATGGTTTACCATATCCGTCAGCTGCAGATGAAGGTAATTTAGCTGCAACATCAGCTATATCATCATTTTCATCAGATTCAACATAGTAGTAAGTTCTTCCACCAAATAAAACTGCATCGTTAGTTTTACCCATAGCTTTAAGTCCGTCCGGGTCAATTGGTGCAATAGGAGCAATACCTGCAGCATGTTTTACTTTAGTTACATCAAATTTAATAGCTTCCAACATTTTGTAGGTTCCGTTTTCAACAACTCTTCCGGAAATTTGGATAGAACCAACAAGAGAAGAGGTAGGAGCTACAAGTAAGTAAACATCTTTAACATCTACATTACATTCATCAGCAATGTATTGTGCAACATCTTCACCAGGCAATACATCTGCTTCTAAAGTTAAAATAGCTAAATCAGCTTCTGTGTCTTCATAACCAATTTCTTCATAGGTTTCAGCAGGTTTTTTACAGATTGCTCTAGCAGGACCAGAACCAAGTGCAAAGAAATCTCCTACAGATACAGACCATCCTGCTTTTTGAGATCCTAATGTAGAAATAGCTGGAGAATCAGTTTTAATTTTTACTGAAGGAAGAGCGAATTTTTCAGATAAATCACCAGGAATAGAAATTCCAACATCAGCAAGACCACCAAGACAAACTTTAGTGTAAAGTTCACCTGCTTTGAAACTTCCATCAACATTTACACCACAATCAATAATTGTAGCACCATTTGACAATTGACTAACAGCAATGTTTAATTCATCTTGTTTTTCAATCATTACATCTACGGTTTTTTTAGCTTCTAAGTTTACACTTACCATTATTTAACCTCATACTTTACTAAAATAAAATATATTTTTAGTACTATTAATATTTACCTAAATGAATCTTAGATTCATCATATCTGCTTTCAGGTTCTTTATCTTCTTTAGGATAACCAATAGCTATTACTGAAAATGGAATAATATGTTCTGGAATATTAAAATACTGCCTTAAACTATTTACTCTATCTTCAATTGGGTAAAATCCTAACCATACTGCACCAAGACCCTCAGCAACTGCCTGAAGCAGTATGTTTTGTGTACAGGCAGACAAATCCTGCTGAATCATCGGCATGACAACATTATCCCTTTCAGTATTTCCCAAAACAATAATCAGTTTTTGAGCATTTTCAGCTGGTCTTGCATATCTGCTCATTTTAGAAACAGCTTTTAAATCCTTTTTATCAGATACCACAATGAATTCCCATGGCTGGGAGTTGAAAGCTGAAGGAGCCTGCATTCCTGCCCTGATTAAATTTTTTATTTTATCTGTACTAACTTTCTCATCAGTGAAACTTCTAACGCTCTTTCTTTTAAATATCATGTTCACTGTATCACCTTACTCATTAATTCGCCCATTTCATCATTTTTAAAAGGATAAGTTTTACTGTCCATCAGCATATGAATTTGGTCTGCATAATTTATAGTAATATCCTCATCAGCCAGTATATATTCTCCACCTCTGGTAATTGAAACTACAATACATCCTTTAGGAAAAGGAATTTCCTTAATTGGCTTACCTGTATACTTCCAGCCAGAAGGAACAACATATTCCGATAAAATATGCTTTGAATGGTCTTTTATAAAATCATGATTATTTTTAGCCAGTAATCTTTCAAATAAAGACTCATAAATCGGACGGTTATTCAGCAGCATAGGAACAGCATATGCAATAATAGCTACAATCAGCATAGCTACCAGAGATTCTGTTGATCCGCACATTTCAGAAAGCAAAACAACCCCTGTAATCGGAGACCTTACGGTAGCTGCAAAAAATCCTGCCATTGAAATAACAATAAACTTGTATATCAAATAACTTTCAAGACCAAAAATAGGAATTACTACAGAACCAAAAATAGCTCCAATAAATGCTCCTAAAACCAGTAGCGGCAAAAATATTCCCCCAGGAGTTCCTGCTGAAAAAGACACCACTGAAAAGAGATATTTGGCTACAAGTAAAAATATCAAAATACCCAATGACGGAATAGCTACATCAAGCATATCCAGCATGAAATGTCCTCCGTCAAGAATTTCAGGAATAAATAGTGCTACAACACCAGATATTAAAAATACACATATGAATTTAATTTCAAGTGGAATATTAGACATTTTAGCCAATCTGTCATTTGCCCTAATCATTCCAACATTGTAAACATAACCTAAAATACCTAAAAGCAGTCCTAAAACAATCAAAAGCCAGTAAGATGACAGCGGAAGATTATGTAATGGGAAATTCAGAACTGTTGCCTGTCCAAAAAAGGATTTGGATATAAAATCAGCAACAACTGATGCAGTCAGTGCTATAAAAATTAATGTTTTATCAAAACTGTGATTGATTTCTTCAATTATAAAAATTACTCCAGCTAACGGAGCATTAAAAGCCGCTGTAATACCTACAGTTGAACCGGCTAAAATAAGTCTCAGTTCATCTGTTCTTGATTCCTTAAAAATTCTGGAGATTCCTTTTCCGGCCATTCCTCCTATTTGAACAGAAGGACCTTCAGGACCTAAAGACAGACCACCCAGTGCAGTTAAGACTCCGGCACTAATCTTAGTTGTTAAAATTTTCAACCAGTTAGTGTTTAAAAAACCTTTAACCTCTGCATTGATTTGCGGAATACCACTACCAATACTATCAGGTTCCCATTTTACTAAAAAAGCTGTAAATAATCCTAAAATAGCTAATATGATAAACCATACTATAATTAAAAAGATATTTCCATTAATAAATTCCAAAAAATTTCTTAAAATACTTTCTGATGAGTATAAAAGAAATCGATATAAACAAACCATTATTCCGGCAAAAATACCTACAAATATTCCCTGAACAGCCAGTTTGAAAATATGTTTCGGATTATCTACAACTGACCTTAATGTCTTTTGAAGCATTTTCATAGTATAATACTTTATACCTAATAATATTTAAAAAATTAGTTAGATGACCGCCATGTGTTTCCACATTTTGCACATCTGATAAAATTTGTTGGAGCTTCATCTGCAGACCTTGTTTGTACTGTCCACCAGTAACCTTTAGTTCCGCCACATTTATAACATGTAATTGTTGTAGTAGGCAATGCTACATTCTTATTATCAGTAACTATTACTTCTGCTTTAGGATTTGTTTCTCCCTTAACTTCATACTGGTCTTTAACTTCATCAGATAAAGATTTTTCATATCCGCACTTGCATTTTAATTTTTTATTCATAGGAAGTAATATAGCTCCACATTCAGGACAAAATTCCATTACTTAATCACCTTATCTTATTTTATTTAATTGATTGAGTATTTATAATTTATTATGTTTATGCTACTGATAGAATAAGAAGAAAATATTGCTTAATTTTTATGTAAAAATGTTTAAGAAATACTGATAAATTAAAATTTTAAAAAAAAGAAGTTAAATGTAGAAGGATTATCCCTCTACCATAATCAGCTTCCCTGACGATGGATCTTTATAGACTTTTCCCAGCTCAGTGAAACCTTGTCCAGAACTTTGAGATGTGTCTGGAGTATCATTTAATTCTTGACCTTGTGTAACTTCTGAAACCTGTTTCATAGATTCCATAACTGCCTGCTTTTGATCTTGGCTCATGTCGGAAAAAATAACGCTTTGCATATTCCAACTAATTACAACAAATATTAAAAAACCTAATGCAAGAACCAGCATTGCATCAACAAGGTTTGTTGTACCTGCCATAGGATCTATGTCATCATCAGAAGCTCTTCTCCTTCTTTGTTTTCTTCTAACCATAAAATCACTGTTTATTCATGAAAAAAAGAACTGCATCAGATAACGCATCTAAATCAGAAAGATATTGGTCATACCAACCTCTTCTAATTTTAGAAATAAAATAACATAAAGCACCGGAACCGATACCCACAACAGTAGTATCGAATGCAATAGTTAATGCATCTGCAAGGGTATTTACATCTCCAGCACCTAATGCTGCAAGACCTGGACCTAATGGAATTAAAGTACCCATTAATCCTAAAGTTGGTCCGACACGAGTAATAATATCTGTATTTCTTAAACTTTTATCAATTTTTTCTTCTTCATGTTCAACTAATTTACGAGCTAAAGCTTCTCTAGAATCACTATCTAATGCTTCTGATTTTGCAATCTCAGTTAAAACTTTCTTTTGAGATTTTGGAATATCAGAACCAGATATAACATTCATCAAATCATCAACAGAAGCTGCTGTATTAATTTTAAATATTAAATCCCTTATTTTTCCGACACCTACTTTTTTCATTGATGTGTATTCAGATATGAATCCACCTAAAGCAATAACAGAAACAACAGCAATTATTAATAATAAAACCATTACAGGAATTGTTAAACTTTGAGATATAACATTTAAAGCTCCGCTTAAATATTCTGTACCAGGTATTGAACTCATTTAATATCACCTAATATATTTATTTTAATAAATTATCACTTCTTTTATATAAAACTACACCTACAATCACTAAAGCAACTAAAGCAACTAAAATTAAAATTAAAGATTGAGAATCAATCATAGTTACTCCGCCAAATTGCCCCTGCATTGCTTGGGCAATACTTGGTATTACAATAGCTGACAACAAGAAATAAGCACCTAAAAATAACATGAAATTTCCCAATACAATAGGATAAGGCTTATCTATAAATTTAATGATAGTATTGGATACAAAATAGGTTACAATCATAACAACTAACAATGCTGCTGCAACATATTTACTTAAACCCATAAATGAAAAACCTACAGTAGGCGCTACAATTAAAACAGAAGCAATAATCGCTCCAAAACAACATGGACAAGGAGCAACAACCGCTAAACAGGTAGCAGTAGTTGTATTTTTATCATGAACTTTCCATTCTCTTATAGTAAACAATCCCGCGATAATCATGATAGATGCCATAATTATATAAAAAACAGTATTATAACTATAAATAGCTTCAGTAATCTGTTCAGCAAAGAATGATGCAACATATGTACATAATAAAACACCACCGCCATAACCGACACAGATACATGCAAATAATTTTTTTGACAAGTTAGCAAGACCAGACGCCAAACCAATTTTTATTCCAAATATGATTACGGCAGCCAGTACACCAAATTGCCACATTACACTCATCATATCCATATTTATTTCCTCAATATAATCAATAATACATTAATTACATATTTACCATTTCTACTTTAAACTATATAAAATTTATTTTAAAAAAATAAGAGAATTGTAAAATTCTCTTTTAAATTTTAATCTATTTTTATTGTGTTTCCCACTTGGAAATCATTCCAATATGAAGTAATGATATACTCTCCAGCCAATAATGTTATATTTAATGATGCTATACCCTCTTTATCAGTTACTTTCTGATATAATACACCATTTATGTTAAATGAAACATTTTGATTAGTTAATGGATTACCTTGACCGTCTAATGTTTGTGCAGTGAATTTGCTGCCGTCAAGGTATTTCATAGAGAGGTCACTTGTTACTAAAGTCGGCAAGACATTTATATTGTTACCTATAGTTAAACCCTCAAATATAGTAGTTATTATGTAATTTCCAGGTCTTAAATTAATATTTAACCTAGCTACACCATTTGAATCAGTGATTCTATTATAGAATACACCATTAATATTAAATGTAACATTTTTGTTTATTGCTAGAGTTCCATCTTTATTGTAAATTTTTACTTCAAATTTAGAATCATTTCTGTAGTGCTTAGTTAAATCACTTGACTCAATTAAAGATTTAACAGTTATATTAAATCCTTCACTTTCACTATTAACTGGATTGATAGCAGTTAAAATATACTCACCAGGTCTTAAATTAATATTTAACCTAGCTACACCATTTTCATTAGTTTGACGTGTATAAAATACACCATTAATATTAAATGTTACTTTAGTATTGTTAGCTAACGGTTTACCATCAGTACCTAAGAAAGTTGCAAAGAATTGAGTTCCGTTTTGATACATTTTAACAAGATCTTTACCTTCAATAGTGGTTTTAACAACAACTTTTGAATAAACAGACATATTGCCGTACATTGTTGTTACATCATATACTCCGGGCCTTAAATTAATTGCCAAGGATGCAATTCCATTGGAATTAGTTGTTCTATTATATTTTTGACCATTTATAGTAAATGTAATAGTTTTATTAGCTATCGGATTTCCAGCTCCATCTTTTAAGGTAGCATTAAGTTTTTCTGAACCACCATAATATTTTTCAAGATTTTCAACTGTTAATTGTATGTTTTGTGTGTTTTCACGTTCTACAACAACTATTTGATGTAATGAAAGAATGGTTGAACCAGTAGATTGGAAAAATACAGTGTTATTGTCTTTAGTTAAACCAGTGATGTTGAAAGTATAATAATCAATTGAATTTGAAGTTTTATTCCATACATCACTTTTTATTTCACCATTAAAAACAATATTCCCTTCATTTTTTTGTCCGCCTGCTGCAAAAACATATAATGTTGAATTAATCATTGAAGTAGAGTCAATGTTAAATTTAGTATAAGACCCGACATCCAAATTTTTATTATTTGTTTTAGAAAGTAAATCAGCACCTTCACTTATATAAACAGTTTTATTAGCACCATTTTCATTATTAGTTAAAAGTAATAAAGAACTTGGATAAACAGCAGTTAAACCACTTGTTTTATTTAAAGTAAAAGTATTTAATCCTTTATTAATTAAATCTGTAACATTATAAACCGCAAGTCCGTAGCCATGTTTACCGTATGCTCCTAAATTAGACTGATCACGGTAATGGGCAATTGGTGTAATGATTTTATTATTGAAAGTAACTATCCAATCACTTACATCAGCTTGCTTATTCCAGTTATATGAAACATATAACAATCCTTCTTTTAACTCCCCTTTAAAATCAATATTCCATGTGTCGCTTCCATTTGTACTCTTGGATCCTAAATATGATGAATCCTCTTTATTTAAAATAATTACATCACCAGTAATATCATATACACGTGTAATTGTAGCATTCATGGCAGGATATGCCAAATCTTTTCCCAAATTACCGTTATAAACCACCATAAAATTGCTGCTGTTGGTGTCATTTAAAATACCGTTTTTATCTTCAACAATAACTCTGTAAACAACATTGGTATTATTGTTTCCTAAAACAGTATTTTCATCAATTGGCCTAATAAAAGAATCAATTATATTTACTGATTTGGAAGAATTAGCTTTTAGAAAATCAACCAAATAAGAACCAACAACACGGCCATTATCATAAACATAAACAGTTACATTAGTTAAATCCTTGTTAATACTGTTAACTGTAATAGTTAAATTATTAGTAACACCTGCATAAATAGAATTTTTATATTCTGAAGCAATATTAGTAGTAACCACAGGAGATTCCCTGTTAATTACTTTAAGTAATTGAACACTTGATTTAATAGAACCATATCCCTGAGATAGTGCAGAATATGTAAAATTATTATTATCTCCTATTTGGAAATAATCTGTAACATTCCATTTATTATATATATAATAATCCTTCACTATAGTGTCTTCCGGAATAAAGAGTTGATTATCATTAAACTTATATGCTCCATTATAGCTGGATAACATTATTGCTTCAAAGTTAACTTCACCTATGTCACCAGTGAAATTTTTTGTATAAATTAAATTACTTACAGTGCCCTGAGTCCATGACATTCCCACATTTAACCAATATGTGATACTGTCGCTGTCCCCGTCATTATATGCAATAAATAATCCAATCATTTTTATTCGTCCATCAAAAGCTTTACCTTCAAATGGAGTGCTAGTTACATCTATTTTAATTTTTGAATTAGGACCTAAATCTTTTAAATCATCTAAAACATCATAAACCATTTGATAATCAGAATACTGTTTTGTAGTATGATTATTAATCACATACACATTTGGATCACCAGCCTGATTACCAACATAAGTTAAATTTTCATATCCTAATACCTTACTATTTCCTGCTGTGTTTAATGTAGTATTTGAGTGTAAAGCATAGGTTTCCGAATTTCCACTACCTGAATAGATATTTACAATTACCTTAGCAGAAGTAATTTCCTGCACACCATCAGGAATTGTATATTCAAGACTTCCTGTTGTACTCCAAGGGTTTGTGCTTATTAATTCTGCATCACCTGAAACAGTACCCTGATCAATTTCAGGCATTGAATCAGCTGTTTCTGCAAATGCACCATTAATTGTTAACAAACCAACAATCAATGCAACCAATATAAAAAAAAATTTGTTTTTAATATTCATCTTCCTATAACCTCGTTTATAAGGATTCAATTTATTAAACAATGCAAAAATTGTTTAATGAACTTTATTATAAAAAATGTAATATAAATAGGTATTTAAAGTATTACTTATAAATTAATAATTTCAAAAAAAGTAATACTTAAAATTTAGCTAAAATAAAAGTATTACTTAAATCTATTTTTTTATCAGGTAAGTAATACTAATATAGTTAAATTTATTAAATTTTAAATCAATAAAAATAAACATTGAAACAGAACTTTTAAAATTTTTATTTTTTATTAAAAAAGAATAGAAATATGGTGATTTAATCAAATAAGCTGATTATGTTTCAATAGGAGGTAATATATGAATTTAGGTAATAAAAAAAATTTTTCACCTATAATACCATTTATAATAATATTAGCAATAATTATATCATTAAGTCCAACGGCAATTTCTGCACAGGAAAATGCAACAAACTCTGAAATTCAAAATATAACTGAAACAACTGCTGATAACATAGAAATCAACTTGGAAGAAAACAGTATCTGTGAAAATAATTCTCAGGAATGCAGCTTCCCACCGTATAAACTATCTTATAGTAATGAAATTAAAGAAAATAACATTCCTAAAAAGGCATTGTTAATAAGCGATAATCCTGGGACAAACATATTAAATGATGCTGCCTGCGATATCCTAAACACATACAAAGATGTAGATATACAGGTTAGAAGCTGTAATCAAATTTGCAAAATGAATGAAAATGAGTTATATACTCTTGTGGAAACTAGCGATATTGTTATTATTAACTGGTTAACTTCTGATGCTGATTCAGTATTTACTAATTTACTACTAAAATATCCAAATCTATCAAATAAAGAATTGTTTTTATTTTTAGAAACATCCAGTAGCTCTCAAGCAAAAAATTTACATTTGGTTAGAAATTCAACAATAAATCATAAAAAAATATTTTCAGATAAAAGTATATATACTGAAGAATTTTTAAACAAGTACTTTTCAATGACTAAAAGAGGGCAAAATTACGATGTATATTACGAATATATTACAAATGGAGATGGAAAATTAGTCAATGCAGAATTTAACAAAGCAGTGTTGTATAAAAATTACAATAACAAAGAAAATCAAATAAATGAAATATTGTGGGCTTTAAATATTACCGGATACGAATGCAAATATTCCGATCCGCGTTTTAGTAAAACCTATGAATACGGAATATTTAGAGAACAGTACATGACACTTGAAGAATATAAAAAGAAATATTTTGATTCCTCAAGACCATATACTGTGGGTTTACTTGAAAGTAATATGTATGTAAGTAACGGTCAATTACAGCCATATTATGCACTAATCAAATCATTAGAAGCTAAAGGATGCAATGTTATTCCTGTTGTAGCAGCTGGCGGTTCTGAAAACCAGTTAAAAGTAATGGTAAAATACTTTACCAATGCTCCAAGTTATGAAGCCTATTTAAATAATCCGTTGAAATATACAAATAATGTCAATGCAATAATTTCAATGCCTGCATATGGTATTGGAGGAAATTTATTTGATAATACAACCAAGTACTTTGAAACTGCAGGTGTTCCAGTATTTCGTGCGGTTCATTCTGATTATGTCAGTAATGAAGAATGGGAATTAAGTGCTACAGGGCTTCCTGGGAATCGTAGTGATAAATGGTGGCATGTAGCAATTGGTGAAGCACAGGGCATTATTGAAGCTACATTTGTTGGAGGAGTCACCCATGAAATTTCTTCAAAAACCGGAGCTCAGTTAAGCGGTTTTAAAGCTCATGAAAAAAATATTGATTTGTTTACTAAAAGAATTGTTTCCTGGATAAATTTACAATATACAGTTAACAGTGCCAAAAAGATTTCTTTAGTTTACTTCAACTATCCTCCAGGAAAACAAAATATCGGATCAAGTTATTTAGATTCAATTACAAGTGTTTATAATTTATTATATGAACTTAAATCACAGGGATATAATGTGGGAAAACTCCCAACAACTGTTAAGGAACTTGAAGACATGATGATTAAAAGCGGTATTAATGTAGCAACATGGGCTCCCGGTGAATTGGAAAAATTATCCAATCAGCCAGATATCGTATTATTGCCAGTTGCAGAATATGAAAACTGGTTTAATAGTTTAGAACCAATTTCTAAAGTTCAAGTTATTGAAGGTCCTGTTGCATATATTGGTCAGTTAGCTAGAAATGCAATAGCTATTAATTATACCTCACCAATGAAGGATATAATTAATGACTGGTATAATGGCGTCAAATCATTATTACCTGAAAATTATACTGAAAGTGGAGTCATGCTTTTAGATAAAATCGTTGCGGCTTTAAACAAATACTTACAAAGTGGAAATAATAGCGATTATCAGGAATATTTATCTCTTAAATCCAAATGGAAAGCATTGAATATTCCTGGATTAAACGGATGGGGAGAAGCTCCTGGAAACATTATGACAGTTACAAAAAATGGAGTAGCATACTTTGTAATTCCCGGTTTAAAATTCGGTAACATATTCATAGCTCCAGAACCTCAAAGAGGATGGGAAGCTAAATCAGATTTACTATATCATAGTTCTGCAGTAGCACCTACACACCAGTATCTTGCTGCATATTATTATATGCAAAAAGAATATTCCTCAGCTATGGTTTTTATTGGAAGACATGCAACACATGAATGGTTACCTGGAAAAGAAGTTTTATTGTCAACAACTGACTACGGATCAATTGTAGTTGGTGACGTTCCACAGATATATTTCTATATTTCTGACGGATTAGGAGAGGGATTAGAAGCAAAAAGAAGAGGATTTGCAGTTATGATTACTCATTTAACCTCACCTTTAGCTTATACCAGTCTCTACGGCAACCTAACTGCAATAGCTAATTTAATAAATAAATATGAAAATACTACTGATAAAACTCAAAAAGATACAATAGCTTCCAACATTAAGTTATTAATTGAAAAAAATAATTATATTCAATCTATGGGATTAACTCGGGAGGAATTTGAAAAATTAAATTTAAATGAAGTGGTTAAAGCTGCAGATAAATTTTTATTTGAAGTTCAAAATACCCTTTACCCACTAGGTTTGCATGCTATTGGTCAAAATTGGACAGTAACTGACATCAGTCGTAGCGTAGTTGCTGCACTGTCCCAGGAGTTTACATATGATGGAATAACCACAACAATATTTGATGAAGTTGCAAAATACCTCTTTTCTAAAAAATATTCTGAATTAAATGCCTTAGAAAGAGATAAAGTATTAAACACAAGTGAACAAATAGTAGCTGCATTAATATTCTCAAACAGTACTACAGTAGCTAATGTTTTAGGTTCAGACAACCCTAGTTTAATTGCTACAATGAATTATGCAAGGTATTATATTTCTTTAATCTATGCTTCCATAAACAATGAATTAACATCATTTATTAATGGATTAAATGGTAAATATATTCCTGTTGTAGCTGATGGAGATGTAATTAATATTAATTCACTTCCAACTGGTGGGAATTTCTTCCATGATCAATCACAGGAACTGCCAACAGAAGAAGCATATAACTATGCCAAAACACTGACATTGCTTACACTGTCATCTCTTAATGAAAAAACACAAAAAATTGCAATGGGAATTTGGTGTGTTGAAACAGCAAGAGATAACGGTGCATTGATTTCAGTAGTATTATATCTGTTAGGTATGCAACCTGTTTATACTTCCTCTCCAAGTGCAGGAGGTAAAACTGAAGACGGTGACAGTGCCGGTACCAAAACTAAAATAATGCCAAAATTTGTCGGATTAAAAGATTTGGTCAGACCTGAGGGATGGGCTAAAAAAAGAATAGATGTTGTTGTCATTACAAGCGGTAACTTTAGGGATTTATACAGTACCCAGGTTTCCTTATTAGACAATGCATTTAGAGTAGCTTTAGCCAGATCATATTTAACTATCATTAATAATAAAACATTGATGGAAAGTAAATATGGAAAAGACATGAAAGAAGCACTGGATAAAGTAATGGAAGGCATCGGATATTATGGAGTCGGATCTGAATCTTTTGATGAAAATTATGTAGCCCGTCATTGGGTTAATGATTTTATATACTACAAAGATTTGGGTTATAATAATACATATGCCGGAGAAGTAGCTATTACTCGTGTATTTGCACCGCCAAATGGAGATTATGGAGCAGGTATTGCCAAATCCGTTTCATTAAGTTGGACATGGAACAATACCAATGATTTAGCTAAATTTTACTTAGGCAGAATGGGAAATATGTACTCTAAAAATTACTGGGGTGAAACAAATCCTGTAGTATTTGCAAGAGTTCTCAATAATACTGACGACATTATCGTCAGCCGTAATACAAATGTTTACGGCGTTGCAGATAATGATGATTTCTTTGATTACTGGGGCGGTCTTTCAATGGCAGTTTCATATATTAATGGAAAAACTCCTAATATGAATGTGTTAATGTATGGTAATAAAGACAAACCATATATCAGTTCCATTGAAACTGTATTGTCTAAAGAAACAGCAACCCGATACTTCAATCCAAATTGGATACTTGGAATGATGAATGAAGGATACAGCGGAGCACGTTATATATCCAATAAATTCATGAATAATTTATTTGGATGGGCTGTAACAAGACCAAATGCAGTAAACAACTGGATGTGGGATGAATCATATAATGTTTACATCAAAGACAAATACAATTTAGGAGTAACTGACTGGTTACAAAGCGGAAACAATAATTATGCATTTATTTCATCTGCAGGAACCCTTTTAACTGCTGCATATAACGGTTACTGGCAAACAGATAAAGGAACACTGGAAAATTTAGCAACAATGTGGGCAAATTCCATAATTGTAAACGGTGTTGCATGCTGTGACTGTAGCTGTGGTAATATAGCTATGTTAAAATGGGCTTCACAATACATTAATCCTGATTTACTGGCTAAATTTAATGACCAACTTTATCAGGCTACTCAAAATAACATTTTTGCCAATTCATTTGTTCCGACAAATTCAAATAATCCAGATTCAAATGAAGAAAGTCAAAGTTCATCAAAAGCTACAAGTACAACACAATCCAGTATTATAAGCTATGGAGGATCCAACTCTCAAATATCTTCAAGTATTGGTATTGACAGTTCCCAAAATCCGTCCTCTTCAAGCAGTGAAGTTTCAGCTTCTGAACAGGAATCCGGAAAATCTTATGAAGTATCCAAAGACACATCTTCCAGTTCATCTACAAAAGGAGATATGCCAATATCACTGATTATCTGTGTTATTGTAATGGTGCTAATATTCGGTTACGGTTATTATAAACGAAAAAATGAAGAGTAAAACACTAAATTAATAATTTTTTCTTTTTTTCTTTTTTTATTATTCTTTAATTTCTTTAAAAACCCAAATTTTCACTTATTAATAAATATTAACTTTAATAAAATACTGTTTTTTATTGTAAAAACATCTAAACATTTAAAGCTAATAAGAAACATATATTATTATTAAAAATAAAATGAGGCCAATTTATGTTTTGGAATGAGAAAATCGAATGTATGTCAAGGGAAGAACTTGAAGAACTACAATTAAAAAAGCTTCAAAAAACAGTAAAACTAGCTTTTAACAAAATTCCATATTACAATAAAAAATATACATCATGTGGAGTTTTCCCAGAAGATATTGAAACTTTAAAAGATATTGAAAAACTGCCGTTCATCACAAAAGATGATTTAAGAGAAAGCTATCCTTACGGTCTTTTTGCAGTTGACATGAAAGACATAAAAGAAATACATTCATCTTCAGGAACTACCGGAAAACCTGTAGTATCCGGATACACCAGAAAAGATTTAGATACCTGGGCAGAAACAACTGCAAGAGGATTGGGAATGATGGGTGTTGGTGAAAACGATATTATTCAAAATACCCACGGATACGGATTATTCACAGGAGGATTTGGTGTCCATTACGGATCACATAAAGTTGGAGCAACAATAGTTCCCATATCAACAGGTCAAACCAGAAGACAAATTGAAATAATGAAAGACTTTGGAGTAACCTGTTTAATTGCAACACCGTCATATGGAATTCACTTGGCTGAAGTAGCTGAAGATGACGGAATCAACCCAAGAGACATGAATCTTAAAGCTATCGGATTTGGAGCTGAAATGTGGAGTGAAGAAATCAGACAAAAATTAGAAAATCTCTTTGGAGCACCTGCATACAACATTTACGGACTGACAGAGCTTATGGGGCCTGGTGTAGGAGTGGAATGCAGTGCTCAAAAAGGATTGCATATAGCTGAAGACATTTACTATCCTGAAATAATTGATTCCACAACCGGCAAAACATTAGGAGAAAACCAAAAAGGTGAACTGGTATTAACAAACCTTGAAAGAGAAGGAATGCCTATAATCAGATTTAGAACAAAAGACCTGACTTCACTTACCTATGAGCCATGTGAATGTGGAAGAACAAGTGCAAGAATGAGCAGAATAACCGGTAGAGCAGACGATATGATTAAAGTAAAAGGAGTAGCTATATTCCCATCCCAAATAGAAAAAGCATTACTTAAAGTAGGTGATGTAGAGCCTCATTATTTAATTATAGTTACAAGACCTGGAACTTTAGACCAAATAGAAGTAAAAGTGGAAGCTTCCAAAAACCTTTTCTTTGATGGAGTAAAGGAAATGGTCGATATTCAAAGCAAAATAGCTAAATCTATTGAAAATGAAACTGGAATAAGAGTAAAAGTAACATTAGTTGAACCAAAAAGCCTTCCAAGATATGAAGGAAAAGCTAAAAGAGTTATAGATAAAAGAAATTTACACTAAAGGGATTAAAATGAACAATATGAAAGTAAAACAATTATCAATATTCTTACAAAACAAAAAAGGAAGCTTATATGATGTTCTTGAAACATTATCTGAACATGATATAAATATAAGAGCACTTTCACTTGCAGATACTTCTGATTTTGGTATATTAAGAGTTGTAGTAGATAATCCTCAAAAAGGAGAAAAAATACTTGAAGAAAACTACCTAGTCAAAACAACTGACATAGTAGCTATTGAAATGACAGATTCACCTGGCGGATTATCATCTGTTTTAAAAACTATAAAAGAAAATAACTTAGATTTAGAGTATTTATATGCATTTACCCATGATAAAAAAGATAAAGCAATTTTACTTTTACATACTGATAATTTAAATGCTTTAATAGATGCTTTAATTAAAAATGAAATAGTTATAGTACCTCCAGAGGAAGTCTATAACTTATAAAAAAGGTAAATTTTTTACCTTTTTAATTTTCCTTATCTGCCGGCGGAGTGTAAACACGACTAGCTAATTCACTGTCAAGTGTATACATTAAATCAACAGAATTTTGTGCTCTTTTTACTTTACCTACCAGTTCCATTGCATTTTCTTCTTCTTCAACTTGTTCTTCAACAAACCATTGCAGGAAATTATTGGTAGCATGATCTTTTTCTGTAATAGCAATGTCAACTAAATTATTAATAAGGCCTGTTACAGTTTGTTCATGAGACAATACATGTTCAAATGCAGCTAATGGAGAATCCCATTCAGTTTGAGGTCCTTCAATAGCATCCAATTTAACAGAACCTCCTCTTCTAATTATATAGTCATAGATTTTCATTCCGTGTTCCAATTCTTCTTGAGCTTGTACTCTCATCCAATTTGCAAAACCAGGTAAATCGTCATCTTCAAAATAAGAAGCCATTGACAAATAGAGATATCCGGAATACAATTCTGCATTTACTTGTTTATTTAATTCTAATTCCATATTATTAGAAAGCATATTATCACCTTTACTAAATAATTGGATATATCTATTATATAAAGTTTGAGATTATACGAATAAAAATAAACAAACTATATTAAATTAAAAAATTAAAAAAATATATAAAGTGTGGTAATATGGTTAAATGTGATAACTGCGGAGCATCAATTGAAGAAAGCGACAATTTTTGTATGAATTGTGGAAATAAAATTGAAAAAAACAATGAACATGACATACTTCCATTAGTAACCCTAATTAAATGTCCAAATTGTAAAAAACAGATACTGAATGAATGGAAATACTGTCGTTTTTGCGGATATGACACAAGCCAACCAAGCGGAACATCACTAATTAAAAAAATAGTTGATGATGTTGCTTATAATTCAAATGTTTTAAGATTTTGCACTACCTGCGGTAAAAAATATCATGACGACTCAAGTATCTGTCAAAATTGCGGAAGTGAAATTCCAAAACCAAAAGAAAATTATTTCGGAGACTTGTCTTATGAAAACTTCCAGCTACTCTATATAAACCAGATTCTTATTCCATTATCCGAACATTACAATACAAACTTTAGAAAAATTCTTATAAAAGACCATTTTAACATTTCATATGACGAAGAATCACATATACTGTATTTACTAATTGAATATGCAATACGTAATCCTAATGAAAATATTATCCCTTATTTTGAAAAAATATTAAATGAAACAAAAGAAAATTTTAAAGATATTGAAAAGGCTGTTTTAAATAAAGTAAAACCACAAATAGAGGAATTATTCAATAGTGAAGGGTTGACATTCAAAAACAAAAAACAAATTAGTGCTGCCGAATACCAAACTATTAAAACACCAATTACAACAGATAAACACGGAGGAGGTACAAAAGCACTGGCAACATTTGGTTTCGGACTATTGGGATATGCAGCTTCTTCAGGTGTGAAAACTGAAGTAAAAACTGAGAAAGTTAAAACACAGGATGCTAAATACTGTTATACAACCATCAATATTTCAAAAAAATATGTAGATATTGATATTGCAGTATCCCGAGAAAATAACACTAAAGTTATTCTAAAATGGAGAAATATATCCCTATTTAGCGATGATGACTACTTTGTATTAGATTCCGGAGAAACCTTTAAATGTGTACTTTACAGTGATGAAATTAATGAAGTAATCACCTCATCACTTCTTGACGTTGCAGTTACCCACGATTCCAGATTAATTCACAAATACCGTCCAGAAATATTATTAAAAGTACAAAAATTTTTAAATGAGCTAATAAACCTGGAAATTAACAGTTCTAAAATAAATGAATCTTCAAAATCAACTGTTAATCTTGAAAAACTAATTGAAATGTATGACAAAGGATTATTAACCGATGAAGAATTTATTGCTATGAAGAAAAAAATTAATTAAAAAAAGAGGGTTTATTTAACTGCATTAATTACAGTTTTTCCACCCATATAAGGAACTAAAACATCAGGAACTTTAACACTGCCATCTTCCTGCTGATAATTTTCAAGTAAACAGCAGATAGTCCTTTCAGTAGCTATTGCAGTACTATTTAAAGTATGCAATGTTTGTGCATCTCCGGAACCTGCTTTTCCGAAACGTGTTTTAGTTTTTCTTGCCTGATAATCCTTACAGTTGGTACATGAAACTAATTCTCTGTAAGCCTTGGAACCTGGGAACCATGCTTCAAGATCATATTTGACAGCTGCATTATCATTAAGTGCTGAGGACACAATAGCTACTACATGATAATGTAGACCTAATTTCTGATATATCTCTTCAGTTACTTCAAGCAACTTTTTATGAGCATTTTTGGACTCTTCAGGAGTTGTGTAAATAAACTGTTCAATCTTTTCAAACTGATGAACCCTGAATATTCCCAGTGTATCTTTACCGTGAGATCCTGCTTCTTTTCTAAAACAGGTTGAAAGGGCACAGTACTGAATAGGCAAATCTTCAGGAGCAATGATTTCATCTCTGTGAAGTGCCGCTAAAGTCTGTTCTGCAGTAGCTATCAAATATAAATCTTCATCAGCCACTTTGTATAAAGTTTCTTCAAATTCTCCTAATTCAGAAGTTTCTGCAGCCACTTCTCCTTTAACAAAAAACGGAGTTTGAAGTGGAATATAACCTTTAGATTCCAATTCATTTAAAGCAAACTGAATTAAAGCCAAATTAAGATGTAAAATATCCCGTTTTAAATAATAAAACCTTGCACCAGCTATTTGAGCTGCTGTTTTCATATCTGCACCGTCAATTTTTTCAATTAAATCCACATGGTTTAACGGTTCAAAATCAAATTCAGGAATTTCACCGTATTCTTTTACAATTTTATTGTCATCTTCAGTATCAGAAATAGGCACATCCTCATCAATGATATTTCCTACTTTATATCTGTAATCATCACGTAATTTTTTATATTCCTCAATTTTAGGTCCTAATTCCTTAATTTCATTAGCTACTTCTTTAGATTGGGCAATTACTTCTTCCAAATTACCTTCCTGTTTAGCTTTTTTAAATGATTTAGATAATCTGTTTTTTTCAGAACGTAAGAAGTTTAATCTTTTTTCCCCTTCTCTCCATAAAGTATCATATTCAATAACTTTTTCAGCAGTTTCTGTTCCTCTAAATCTTTTTTTCTCAGAATCAAAAATTAATTCCGGATTTTCTCTGAATAATTTTATATCTAACAAATTATGTGTCCCCTAATTAGTTAATCATATTATAATTTATTTTTTTTATTTTTTATATTTAATGATTTTATCAATTTTTACTACAATACCCATAAAAAATTTCATATTAAAAAATAAGTGATATTTAAGGGATTAATTAAAATCCCCTGCAAATATCGTGTTTCACATTGTAAAAATAAAATGCTATGAAATTATTCCAGAAATGATTTGAAAAATTTTTCAAATTCCTCATCATCCATAGGTTCCGGTGTTGTGAAAACTTTATTCTCCATAATATTTGTAGCTAAGGCTTCATATTCACTAGCTTCCTTAGATTCAGGGTATTTTTCTACAACGGTTTTTGCATCTAATTCACTTTCCTGAATTAAATTGCTTCTATTAATAGTTCCAATAATACGAGTTCCTATCTTTGATGCAAATTCGCTGACAATTTCCTTTTCATGGTCAACATTTCTGCAGTTGCAGATTATTCCGCTTAAATTTCCTTTAAGTTTTTTAATTCCTTTAACAATATTATTAGCCGCATATAATGACATGTATTCTCCGGAAGTTACAATTATTACTTCATCAGCATACTTTTCACGTAAAGGCACTGAAAAACCTCCGCAAACAACATCTCCAAGTACATCATAAATGACTACATCCAAATCCTTATCAAAAACACCTAAGTTTTCAAGTCTTTTCATAGCTACTATTACACCGCGTCCGGCACAGCCAACACCAGGTTCAGGACCTCCGCTTTCAACACATAAAATATCATTGTATCCTTTTACAATAATATCCTCTTCACTGGGTTTTCTGTTATTTTTAAGTGTATCTACAACTGTCGGGATTCTTCTACCGCACAATGTACGTGTTGTATCAGCTTTCGGATCACATCCAATAACCAAACAGTTTAAATCATTATTTGCATAAACTGCAGATAAATTAGCTACTGTTGTACTTTTTCCAATTCCGCCTTTTCCATAAATAGCTATCTTTTTAATCATTTAATTTCTCCTTTTATGTATTATTCTTAGACCTGATGAGATAATTGCACATACTGTAATAAATATGCATAACATTAAATTTATAATTATAGGAATTTTAAAGAAGTTAAATAAAACAATTATTCCCGGAAGAGCATAAAACATTAAAGCCACTAAAGTTCCAAACTTTTCATATTCTAAACCTTCAGAGCTTGTTTTGAAAAACTCCATTAATTTCAGGGTTATTATAATCAAAAACCAAAACGGCAGTAAATTTACATAACACAATGCAAAAGAGCTTAACATGATAAATGCAAAATCTGATAAAACATCTACCTTTGCCCCTTTGTTTTTATTATCTATTTTGTATCTTCGAGCCAATTTTCCATCTAAAACATCACTTAAAACAGCAAAAAAGTAAATGACAAATATAATTATCAGATTACCATTTAAATAAAAAACACTGCAGGCAAATAAAATTCCAAAAATTATTCGAGATAAACTTAAACTATCAACCAAATGCCTTTTATTCATAGATATCTACCTTTCAACAAGTTTATAAATAAAATCATTAGCTCTTACTTTTGTCGGAATAGCTACCCCTACATTATTGCCTCTTTCAACTTTTTTGACATTTTTGCCGTCAATCTGCATTGAATCAATTTTATGTTTTATGGAGCCGGTAGTTTTTCCCTGTATTAAAATTTCATCTCCAACAGCCAGATCATCCCATACTTTAAGTTCTGCAACTTTTACCCTGTTAAAATAGTTAACAACCTGACCAATATCTTTTTTAATGAATTTTGACTGATTATTTTCACTTGTTTCATATGGTGTATTAAAGTAAAATCCAGTATCAAATCCACGGTTAAATACACTTTTAAGCTCTTCTATCCATTGAGGATTTATTTTGTACTCCTTAGGATTTTCATAATATTTATCAATAGCCTGTCTATAAACATTAGTTACCATTGCACCATAATCAGGACTTCTTGCTCTTCCCTCTATTTTAAATGAATCAATTCCTGCTTTAATCAGCTCAGGAACATGTTCTATCATCATCATATCCCTTGGTGAAAAAAAGTTAGTTCTATAACTGCCATCATATGATTTTGATATTACAAATGATTCCTCATTAACTTCCGACAGATTTATTACGCAGTCGTTGTTGTCTTCTTCAAAAGTCAGTGTCCAGTTTTTACGGCATGGCTGCAAACAGTCTCCACAGTTCGCACTGCGGCCATACAAACCTGAACTTAAAAAACATCTGCCGGATATTGCCATACACATTGCACCATGTATGAATACTTCTGTTTCAATCGGAGATTTTTTAACTGTTTTTTTAATATCTTCCAAACTAAGTTCCCTTGATAAAATAGCTCTTTTAGCACCTAACTTCTTAAGTGTTTTCAGCATGAAGGAATTGGAAGTATTTTCCTGAACACTTATATGTGCTTCAAGTCCGTTATCTACAACATCCTCTATTAATCCTATATCAGATAAAATAATTCCATCAATTTCAGATGCAGCAATTTCTTCTAAATTATTTTTTAATTCTACAGCCCTGTCTTCGTTTAAAATAACATTGCTGCATAAATAAGTTTTGGCTGAATATTGTTTAGCAATTTTAGAAACTTCAGATAAATCATTAAGAGAAAAATTTTTAGCATTTGCCCTCATATTAAAGTCATCAAGACCAAAATAAGTGGCATCTGCTCCGTTTTCTAAAACTGCTCTAAGGGAAATAAAGTTTCCTGCAGGAGATAATAATTCAACCATAATATCTTAAGGTTTATAGTATGTTTCAGCTTCAATATCATCAGGAAGCTCTGTTGGATAACATTCATTTAAACAACCTAAGCATAAATCTTCTTTAGGCATTCCAATAGCTTTTACCAATGATTCCAAACTGATATATCCTAAGGTATCAATATCCAATTGCTGTCTTATCTCTTCAATAGAATAATTAGCTGCAATCAATTCTTTTTTACTGGCCATAGCTACTCCATAAAAACAAGGAGCTACAACTGGAGGACATCCCACTAAAAAGTGTATTTCAGCAGGTTCCGCTTCTTTTACAAAATCAATTAAAGATTTGGAAGTTGTTCCACGAACAATGCTGTCATCAATTAAAACTATTTTTTTACCTTTAATAGCCTCTTTAATTGGATTCAATTTTAGTCTGACAGCCAGTTCACGTTCTTCCTGTGTAGGCATAATAAAAGTTCTTCCAACATATCTGTTTTTAATTAAACCTTCACCATAAGTAATTCCGGAAGCTCTTGAATATCCGATAGCTGCAGGAATTGAAGAATCCGGTACCGGGATAATTACATCAGCATCAATTGGGAATTGTTCATATAACTGTTTTCCAATATTTAGTCTTGTCTGATATACATTAACTTCATCAATTGTACTGTCAGGTCTTGCAAAGTAAACATATTCAAACATACAATGAGCAAGAGAAGTTGTATCAGCCAGTTCCAACATGTAACTTTGAATTTCATTATTTTCAAAATATATAACTTCTCCAGGTTTTACATCCCTTATGAATTTAGCATTAATTACATCAAAAGCAACAGTTTCAGAAGCTATGATAAAATCATCTCCTCTTTTAGCTATTGCTAAAGGTTTCATTCCGGCAGGATCACGAACTCCATATAAATCACCATTAACAAGTATAGTTAATGCATATGATCCAACTAATTTTTTAGAAACTGCTTCAATGGATTCTATAATACTTTTACCATTAGAATAATGCTCTTTTCTTAACATGTAACAAATTACTTCAGAATCAGTACCTGATTTAAACTCATAACCTTCACGAATAAGCTCACGCCTTAACTCATCAGAGTTTACAATATCTCCATTATGAGCCATAGCTATAAATCCATCATCAAAATCAGTCACAAAAGGTTGTGAATTTTCAAGTTTAGATTCACCAGTAGTTGAATATCTTACATGCCCAATAGCCATATTTCCCTGAAGATTATTAATTTCATAATCTTTAAAAACATCAGTCACTAAGCCCATACCGCAGTAATAATTTAATCCTTTATCTGGACTAAAAGTAGCCATTCCTGCAGATTCCTGGCCTCTATGCTGAAGAGCATATAAACAATAATAAATCAAAGAAGAAACATCCTTAGAATCATCTACAGAATGTATTCCCACAACACCACATTTATCTTGCATTTCTCCTTGCATTGACAATCTCCCATATATCATATAATTATTAATTATAAACTTTCTTTTTATTAGTATAAAATTATAGTGATTTAATCCCAAAAATTCTCAAAATTATTTGAGATATCATAATCATCTTCAACTTCTGAAGTTTTATTTAAATCTCGTTTCAAGTCTTCTTCATCATTTCCAACAAATATTAAAGCGGTTTTGATAATTTTCAGCCAGTCTATTGCGTCCTGTCTTGATTGGGCACCAATATAACCCTGACCAACAATAATATTCTCCGGTTTAAACTTATTTGTAGCTATTGTAACTTTTTTTGCATCTGCAAGGTCTTCTCTAAAAGCTTCCTGCCACAAATCATTCAAATTATAAATTTCAAGGAATTCCTTAGAGTAAATATCCTCATAACGAGACTTGAAAGCGGTAAAATCAGATTTTAAATCATCAATAGTTTCTTGCAATTCCTTATTTTTTAAAGATACATCATCATAATCTTCAATGAGTTTATTGTAATCATCAAGTAAGCTATTGTATTTATGAGTTAATTTTAATAATTTATTTTCTAAAGTATGAACATTAACTAAATTTAAAGAATAAGATAAAGCTGCACGTATAATGGAATTCAGTATTTCATCAGCAGCCAAATTTGAGTCAACAGTTTCATTTTTAATAATGTTATTATAATCGAATAAACCGACATGATTAAAATCAGTTTTTAAATCATTGAAAAGTAAATTGTAATTCTCATCCTGGCCATAACCTCCAATGAGAATAATATCTCCACCGTTAGCTACTTTTTTTGCTATTTCAAAATTATTTGTAGGGATAATTGAAGAAACAATTATATTATAATCCCTTTCAAGCTGAGTATTATCTACAGATTTAGATACAACTTCAGCAATATCCAATCCAGATACAATTATACGTACATCAACTTTTGAAATTACGCTATTTTCATTTTCCATAGCTATAACCTAGTCTTGATATATTTTTTTATGCCAGTTCCAAGCAGATTCAACAATAGTTTCCAAATCATACTGAGGAGTCCAACCTAATTTATCTTTAATTTTTGTTGCATCAGCAATTAAAATATCAGGATCTCCTTCACGGCGTTCGTCTAATTTAACTGCAAATTCTTTTCCAGTTACTTTTTTAACCATGTCAATTACTTCTTTAACAGAAAATCCTTTTCCATTACCTAAATTAAATACATTAGATTCATTTTCATTGCATAAATATTCATAAGCGTCAATGTGAGCTTTAGCTAAATCATTAACATGAATATAATCACGAACACATGTTCCATCTGGAGTATTATAATCGGTTCCAAAAATAGAAATGGAATCTCTTCTTCCAATAGCTGCATCTAACACTAAAGGAATCAAATGAGTTTCCGGTTCGTGCAGTTCTCCAATTTCACAATCAAAATCACAACCTGCTGCATTGAAATATCTTAAAGCCACATAATTAAAATCTCCTTTTGCAGCTTCACGTTCCAGTGCCTTTTCAGTTATGAATTTGGAATGACCGTATGGATTAATCGGTTTTAATTCCTGGTCTTCTGTAATAGGAACCTTTTCAGGATTTCCATATACAGCAGCAGTAGATGAGAGAATAAACTTATTAACTCCAAATTCCCTCATTATTTGTAAAAGATTAATTGTATTTTTATAATTATTTTTAAAATATTTTTGAGGTAATTCAACAGATTCAGCGACTGATGAAAAGGCTCCAAAGTGCAAAACTCCATCAATATCGTACTTTTCAAAAACTTCCCTTAAATCTTTACTTCCAAAGTCATAGTTTTCAAAATGTCCCCATTTAACAAAGTTTTCATAACCTTTAGAAAGATTATCAACAACAACAGTTTCATAACCTGCCTGATTTAGGGCTTTATTAGTATGAGCACCTATGTAACCTGCTCCACCAGTAACTAGAATCATAAAATCACCTTAAATAAATTTACCTAATTTCAATAAAGCTTTAGGAGATACTTTTACTAAAGCTTTAACAAGTTCAGTAGTTGAAATTTTCTCAAAGTTAACATCCTGGAATGCATGAGCAATATTGTCAAATTCTTCATCAGATAAAGTTAACATATACTCCTGAACTTTTTTGTATTTGTCAATTTCATGAGATAAATCATCACGGGTTATTTTATCGTATTTTTTAAGGAATTTTTTAGAATGGTCTCCTTCTTTAATAGCTTCAGCAGCTACCTGACCAGCATACATTCCTCCAGTCATACCGCTTATGATTCCGCCACCGGTTAATGGGTTTACCTGACCTGCTGCATCTCCACAAACCAAAATGTTATCATCATACATTTTTTTAGGCATTCCTCCAACAGGATCCCCACCAACATTTAATTCAACAGCCTGAGCATTTTTAGTTGCAGGACATTTAGCTATAAAATCATCCAAATATTCAATAGCTGGTTTTGTTGCTTTATGCTGGAGAATAGCTAAACCTACATTAGCTATGTCATCACCTTTAGGGAAAATCCACACATATCCTCCAGGTGCACATGACCCGAAATAGAATTCAATGACTGCTTCTCTGTCAAATTCAACATTTACCATTTCATATTGAACTCCGGATTCCATTTCTTTAGCTTTTGCACTGCCTTTAAGACCTGCCCATCTTGCAACATGACCTTCAGGACCGTCTGCAGCAATTACTATTTTAGCTTTAATTTCTTCAGTTTTACCCATAGATTCTGTAGAAACAATAAAGCCATCTTCAATTTTATCCATTCCAGTAGCTAAAGTTTTGATTCTGATTTCAGCTCCTGCTCTTGCAGCATCCATAGCCATATGTTTATCAAATACTTTTCTTTCAAGAATGTAACCTGCTTCAGGCAATTCAATTTCTTCTTCTGTTAACCAGACATCAGTTCCATCAGGAGAAGTAAGTCTTACACCATCAATTTCTTTAGTAATCCAGCGTGGGCTTGGTTCAATACCAAGTTTTGCAAGCCCTTTTTTAGAAACACCTTCAGCACATCTTTTTGGAGCACCGATTTCAGATCTTTTATCAAGTAAAATGACTTTTGCCCCACCAAGAGCTGCATGTTTTGCTGCTGAAGAACCTGCTGGTCCTCCACCTATTACTAATACATCAGTTTCAATCATAGAATAATCTCCTTAATCTTCTTTCTCCAAAGCATTAATAGGACAAGCATCAACGCATGTACTACATTCTCTACACTCACTTTCATCAAATACTAAGCTATACTCCTTAACTTGTATTAAATTTCTCGGACAAACTCCTGCACATTCTCCACAGAATGAACACCAATCTTTTACAATCATAAATTAAAAGTCTCCTTTTTTATAAAAAACTAAAATAGTTTATGTTATGAATACTAAGTTCGTTATAATATTTAAACTCTTTTATACAACTTTTTACCTAACTAAAACAACCGGAACATCAGAAGTTCTTAAAAGCCTTTCACTAACAGAACCTATTTGATTTTGAGATACTTCATTTTCTTCAAAAGAAACAAATCTTTTATCATCTGAACCTAATGCATGGATAACAACCAAATCAGCATGTGCCTGATTAATGATAAATTTCATATCTCTTAAAGCATCAGCAGTTAATAAATGCTCAACAGTATCTATTCCTTCATCATTAGCCTTTTTAGTAACTTTTGCCAGAATTTTATTTCCATTATCTTCTGATTCACCATAGTTACTAAAAGAGAATTCCTCCAGAACATGAATGGCAGCTATTTTAGAATCAAATTTCTTAGCTATTTCAATAGCTACATCAGCAGCCTTATACCCATATTCAGATCCGTCAACAGGAACAGCAATAATATCAAACATTTAATTATTCTCCTTTAAATAGTCAGCATGACATAAGTTAATAAAGTTATCAACAGCTTTATCAACATCTTCACTATCATCTACTATTTTACCGTCTTCCATAAGAAGAGTTCTGTTACTTACTTCCTTAACAAAGTCAGTATTGTGTGAAATCATTATGACAGTGATGTTATATTCTTTAGATATTTTCTTAAGGGAATTAGCCACAATTCTTAAAGTAATCGGGTCTAAATCTCCAAACGGTTCATCTAAAAGTAAGAATTCAGGTTTTGAAATTAAAATTAAAGCAAGCATTACCCTAACTTCCTGACCACCAGATAATTCATATGATTTTCTATATAAAATATCCAAAGGCAAATCAAGCAATTCAAAAATATCTTTTACTGCCTCTTTAGTAGCTGTTTCAGGGAATTTAGGGAATAAATCTTCTAAAATATCAGGCATCAAACCTATTTTAGCTAAAAGGTCTCTTGCTTCACTTTCAGGCAAGTCAATTAAAGCATAAAGTGAGTCCAGCAATTCTTCACCTAATCCTAATTTTTCAGCTTTTTTCCTTGCTTGTTTTACAACATCCTGATTTTTATAACCTAAACGGGTAGCTAACTGGCTTAAAACAGTTGAATAATAACTTAAAGCAAATTCCTGATACATAAAACCTAATTTTCTTCTTACATCCATACGCTGCATACTTGGCATTGAAATATCTACCCAGTCACCATCCAGTTCATAAACAACTTTCCCTTTATCAGGCAATTCCAAATCAGCCAACATTCTAAGCAAAACTGTTTTACCTGCTCCACTAGGGCCAATAAGACTTATAATATTTTCCTTTTTAACATCAAAGTTTATATCCTTAATTTGTAGAACTTCTCCCCCAGAGAATAAATAGAATCTTTTATAGATATCCTCTACTTTAATAACAGTTTCATCAGTTGAAATGTTTTCAATATCTTCAGGTTCTTCCATTTCACTTAAAAACTCATCAATAATCTCATCAGGATTGCCGTCTTTTTTAATTTCACCATTTTCAAGCAAAATAACTCTATCAGCCAAATATCTTTGAATTTCAGGTAAATGAGAGACAACAACAACTGTAATATTTAACTCTTTATTGATTTTTTTAACAGCATCAAGAATTTCTTGTTTTGTTTTAGGGCATGCCATTGTAGCTGGTTCATCAAGAAGCAATACTTTTGGCTGTTTTGCAAGTTGTCTAGCTATAATCAATCTTTGTTTTTCACCACCACTTAACACAGCAGCATAATGATCAGCCTTATCAGTTAGAGAAACCATATCCAGTATCTTATCTGCCTCATCACCAAATTCACTTTCAGCTACATTAAAATCAGTACTTTCTTCATCAAAATATTTACGGGCATATAATTTCCTTAAAACATTTTCACGGACTGTTTCAGGCCATATACCAAATGATCTTTGAAGATGAATAGCTGTTTCTTTTTTAAGTTGATTATAATAAAATTGAGAATCACCTGCACGAACAGTTACATCACTAACTGTTATGCTTCCTTCATCAAGTTCTTCAACTCCTCTAAGCAATCTTAAAAGAGTAGTTTTACCAGAACCACTTCTTCCCATTATTCCAAGGATTTCCCCTTCTTTAACTTCAAAACTGATATTTTTAATTCCGATAACTTTATCCTTGTTATCTAATTCATATGTTTTACTAATATTGTCAACTTTAATCATGTTTTATGCCCCAACAATAATATAGATAATTTTATAATTGAAGCTATATATATTTTAATTAAATATATTTTAAAATAAGTGATTAAAATGACTAACAGCAACAAAATTCAAGAATATATTGACACTTTAGAAAATGACAAACTAATGATTGAAACACATTTTGCAAATATTGAAAGAATACTAAAGGATAATGATGATTTAAACCAGGAAAAAGTAATTGCTTTATTATCCAACTTCAATACATTCAATATACAATATGATCAGTTATGCCATGATTTAATTGCATTTATAAAAATATTCCAACCAGATAAAGAAGAAATAAGAATATACAAAACTGAAGAACTTATTGAATTGTTAGAAGCTAAAGTTAATGAAGTTTCAAACTAATAATTATAATTGATAACCACACTGCCGGTTGAACTAGTAGTTGAGTTTTCAGCTACTACATTACCATTTTTAAGAAGTTCTATTTTAAGTTCATTGGAACTGCCGTCTGATTTTTCAATTACCATTGTTACTTTGTCCCATGGTGCGCAGTCTAAATTGTATGATTCATCTCCACGACCTGATACTTCGCGGATATAATTTGGATCTCCCACTTTACCGGACCAGGTTCCATTGTAAATTATATGTGCCTGATAAGGATAATTGGAACCTTCTTGTACTTTTTCATCAGCGGAAATAACATTTAATGAACTTTTGTTATCAGGCTGAGTTGAGTTATAAATAAATGAAAATAATAATAAAGCTATTACCACAATTCCTAAAACAATAGCTATTTTTTTACCTGTGCTAATATTCCATCCGTTGTCTTTTTTATTATTTGAATTAGCAGTTTGTGGATTTTTAATCGGATATGTACAATTTTCACAATATACTGAAATATCGTTATTTTCATATCCACATCTTGGACACTTAACCATAGTATCTAATTCCCAATAAATTGTTTTTACTGTATTAAACTTATTAAAATTCATCATATTTAAATCTAATTGAAAAAAAATAGAATTTTATAAAAAATCAAATAAATATGATTAATGATAATATTCATAAACATTAGTGGCTACTTTCTCATTCATGCCCTTTATTTTAGCCAATTCTTCGACAGAAGCATTTTTAACCTTATCCATAGTTCCAAATTCCTTTAAAATATTGATTTTACGTTTTTTACCAATGCCTGGAATATCATCCAATGAGGATTCGCTTATATTATCGCTTCTTAATTTTCTGTGATAAGTAATTGCAAATCTGTGAGATTCATCTCTAACCTGCTGAAGCAAATGCAAAGCCTTATTATTTTTAGGAATAATAATTGGTCTTTTAGAATTAGGAATATAAATTTCTTCAAATTCCTTAGCCAGTCCAATAATAGGAATATGGGCTAAATTAAGCTCATCCAAAACTTCACAGGCCATACCTAACTGACCTTTACCTCCGTCAATAACAATCAAATCAGGTTCTTCATCTGTGTCAATCATTTTTAGACGGCGTGTTAACAATTCTTTCATCATAGCAAAATCATTAGGTCCTGGAGTTTCAATTTTAAAACGTTTATATTTCTTTTTATTTGGTTTTGCATCTTTAAAAGAAACTTTTGAACCAACAGCAAATTTACCTGAAATATTACTTATATCATAACCTTCAATAATTCTCGGAAGTTTATCAAGCTTCAGATATTTTTTAAGCTCAATTAATGAATTTTCCATAGCTTTCTTCTGATGTTTGATAATTTCGGCATTTTTTTGAGCCATGTTGACAAGTCTAAGCTTTACGCCTTTCATAGGCACTTTAATATAAACTTTATTGCCCCTTAAATCACTTAACCACTCTTCAAGCAGTTCAGTATCATCAATAGGTTCATTTAAAAGAATCTGTTTTGGAATATGGCGATTAAATCCGTAATACTGCTGAATAAATGCAAATAATATTTCAGAATTTGATTCATACTGTGATCCGCTCATTAAAAAGTCATCACGTCCAACAATTTTACCGTTTCTGATAGGCATTATAATAACTACAACTTCATTATCATTAGGAGCAATAGCTATTACATCCTGGTCCAAATCATCATCAACCAAATCAACAAACTGTTTTTCCATAATCTCTTCAATGGAAGTTATCTGATCTCTTAAAACAGCGGCTTTTTCAAATTGTTCATTTTCAGCTGCTTCAGCCATTTCCTTTTTAAGATTTTTAACAATAACAGAATATTTTCCCTGAAAGAACAAATCAATCTTATTGATTATTTCATCGTACTCCTCTTTTGAAATTTCGCCGGAACACGGAGCGTAGCATAAATCAATCTGAGAATTCAAACATGGTCCATCCATATTTCTGCAGGTCCTAATTTTAAACAATGATTTTAAGAATTTTACAGTTTTTTTAACAGAAGTTACATCGGTAAACGGACCGTAATATATTCCGTTTTTTGTAATGTTTCTTGTTATAATCAGCCTAGGATATTTCTCATTTGTAATTTTGACATAAGGATATCTCTTATCATCCTTAAGCTGCACATTATACCTTGGACGATGTTTTTTAATAAGAGTGGCTTCTAATATAAGAGCTTCTTTTTCAGAATTAGTTACAATATACTCCAAACTGTCAAAATGACTCATTAAAATTTGAGTTTTAGGCCTGTCCAGTTTTTCTCTAAAATAAGACCTGACTCGATTAATAAGATTTTTAGCTTTGCCAATGTAGATAATTTCATCATTGGCGTCCCTCATTATGTAAACACCTGGTTTTTTAGGTAAATTTTCTGGAGATTTAACTTTTGTTGACATGATTCTACACTATTTTAACTCAACAATATCATTATCCAACTTGACTCTATTATCAGCTATCATCAAATCCAAAACACTGTTGATTTTATTAGCTGTCTTTTTAGAAGTTGATTTAAATCCAAAATTCCTTGAAACTTCTTTCGGCAGGGATTTTGCAGACAGTGACTGTTTATGAACTAAAATTCTTTCAATATTTTTAGCTATTTCCTCATCAGAAATTAAATCAATATTAGGTTTATGCCTTTTTCTGATACTTACGTCATTACTTGCAGAATCATATAAAAAGTCACCAATTTTAATAATGTTTCCGGCATCTTCAGATGCACTAATAGCTCCATTAACTGCCTTTTTCAAATTAGCACCAGCTCTTTTTATATTGCAGCTGTCCTTAACCCTTTTAATAACTTCACTGATGTGAACCGGACCTTCCACTTCCACAATTTTATCAATAGACTTAGCTACTTCCTCACTAGACTTTTTAAACAGATCTTCCTGTGATGTTAAACCAATATCTTCAGCCTGCTTATACTCTACAATTTCATCCTTAAGTTTAACTTTTCCCGGAAGTTTCTTGTCATCAAATGCTTTTAATGTATTGTTATTTTTAAATCTCTCTTTTTCAATTTCAGCATAGTCTTCATTAGCTGTTTGAATAATGTCCTCCAAAGCCTGATCCTGGATTTGCTGCCTTCTTTTTTCTTCATGAATAGGAATGATAACATTTTCATCACTGGCTATTTCTTTTTTAAGTGCTTCCATTAACTTTTCCTGTTCATATCTTTTTTCTTCAGCTTCGGCAAAAGTCAATTCTTCTGTTTCATCCTGGGAAAACACATATTCATCTTCATCATGTTCAGGAGTTATGTAATCATTTGGATCATACTCTTCAGTTCTGTCAATTACAGCTACATATTCAGCAGGTGTTGGATTTTCAATTTCTTTTAATGATTTATTAATGTATTTTACTTCGTTTTTTAAATCAACAAGAGAATCTTTAACAGATTTGTTTTTACTGTCATTTGTTTTATGGTAAACATTGTTCTTTTTAAGAGGGTTAGTAATGCCACTTACTCCCTGATAATAACCATTTTGATTAACTGATGTAGATGTAGCTGATGTTTCCTGTGAAATATTGTCATCTTGTTGAGCATATTGATTTTCATCATCATAATCTTGATAATAATCTTCATCAATGATATTTGCTTCACTGTCTTTTTCATTATTAACATCTGAAATTACTTCTTCAAAAGCATTTGCCACAATATTAGAAGCCACATTATGAATATCCTCATCATCCAAATCCACATTAGACTTAAATTTCAGATTTTCATATAATTTTTCCTCATCCTCTTGTGAATTTTCATCAACAATTTCAGGTTCTACAACATACTTATCTTTAGGAGTTGGCCTATGTAACTTAGGATTTTCATTCTCCATTATTTCACCACCTACGGTTTCAATTTCCTCTTCTTCCAATTTAGATTTACCAATAATCGCACTAGTTATTGTTCCATGTTCTTTGTTTTCCAGTCTTTCATTATCAAAGAAAATACTTTTAATAGAACTGTTTTTAGATTTATTATCATTTGATTCTACAGAATCTGCTTCCTCATCAGAACTTAGTTGAGATTTAATTTCTTCCGAATTGCTTTCTAATTTAATGTCATTTTCAGATTTTGAAGTGTTTGATTCATCATCTTTAGATTTTATATCCTCATTATCAATGTTTTTATCCTTAGATTTTACCTCTTTCGCTTTTTCTTCGGGTTTTGAATCTGCAGCATCCTTTTTAAGATTTAATTCATTCTCATGTTCAATATTTTTACTAAATTTAATATCATCCATTCCAGTGTTTTCCTGCATATTTTTCTTTTTAGATTTGAAAATTGAACTAATGCCAAAACCTTTTGATAAAGAAGATTTCTTTTTAGATTTATCTTCGTCTTTAATAGATTTATTTTTATTATTTGAATATTTTTGATAAGTTTTTTCTTTAGATTCTAAGGAATCTTCTTTTTTAGATTTTAAAGAATCATTATTAACTTCATAACCGCCATCTTCAGGAAAAACAACCTCAACATCAGAAACTACATCCTCACTAAACTCAGAACCGTCATCTTCAATAGGAATAATTTCAACATCAGAAACTACATCTTCTTTAAACTCTGATTCATTATCTTCAGAAGAAACAACATCATTTCCATGATCATAATCCATTTTTTCCCTAAATTCAGAACTGTCATCTTCAGGAGAAACAACCTCAACATCAGAAACTGCGTTCTCATTAAATTCAGAACTGTAATCTTTAGAAGAAACAACCTCAATATTCTCATCATTATCAATATCAGAAACCACATCCTCACTAAACTCTGATTCATCATCATTTTCTTCAGATAAATAATCATCAACATTATCGAAATCAGTTTTATTTTCACCAGAGTCCCAATCATCTTCAGGAGGGATGACTTCTATATTTTCATCTTCCCCAATATCAGGAGTTGATTTTTCATTTTCTTTTTGCTCTTCAAGCTCTTTTTGTTTTGCAATACGCAATTCTTCAGCTAATTTTTCAGCTTCTTTTTTCCTTTTTTCAGCCAGTTTTTTAGCTTCTTCTGATTTACGTTTTTCTTCTTCACGAGTTTCCCTAATAGCTACTTCAACAGCTTCAAGTAATCTTTTACGTCCTAAATCCCTATTCCTATACCAGTCTGTAGACCATAAATGGTAAAGTTTCCATCCAAGACCTTTTAGGACTTGTTCCCTTAACCTGTCCCTGTCTCCAGCTACTTTACTTGATGCATACATTTTTCCATCAGTTGTAATTCCCAAAATATATTTTCCAGGATTTTCATCATCAACAATAGCCAAATCCACTCTAAATCCTGCACATCCAATTTGTTTATCTACTGTGTAACCATTTTCAGCCAGGAAACTAGCTATTGCATCTTCAAACGGTTCACTGGATTGCTGAGTTATTTGTGATGCTCCCAATGTCAAGTTTTCAGCATATGACAGGAATTCTTTTAGAGCTTTTACACCATATGGCGGATTGGCTGTTAAATGCATATCATAAGCCTTGAAGTTGGAAAATACTACACATTTTTCCCTTGCACGTGTAATTAATACATTTAACCTTCTTTCCCCACCATCCTGATTTAACGGACCGAAATTTAAAGACATTTTTCCTGCTTGGTCATAACCATATCCTACACTTATTAGGATAACATCCCTTTCATCCCCCTGTATTGTTTCAAGGTTTTTAACAAAGAAACGTTCATCCTTATTTTCTGAGAATAATGGCTCCAATTCAGGACGCTTTTTACGTTCAATTTCCAATTCTTCAAGAATTGCATTTTTTTGAGCAACGGAAAATGTTCCGACACCTAAACTTTTAGTATCCCCATATTTGTCAAAATGATTGAAAATTTCTTTTACAACATCACGAGCTTCCAAATGGTTTGCAGATGACGAACCTCTATCATATACAGTATTTGGATTATAATGTAATTTTAATCCCAGTTCAGGATCATCATGAGATGGAGAAGGATATACCAACAGCTCATTATTATAAAATTCCTTGTTTGAAACAGAAATTAAAGATTCATGACGGCTCCTATAATGCCATTTTAGCATTTTAACAGGGAATGACAGTTTACATAAATGGAGGATACTTTCCATATCCAATGAAGTAGCCACTTCCTCTTCGCTTTCACCAGTTGCCATTTGATCAAAGAAAGATGTTGGAGGCAATTGCTGAGTATCTCCCATTACAACTGCTGTTTTACCTCTCATAAATGCACCTAATGCATCTTCAGGTTTAACCTGACTTGCCTCATCAAAAATAACAACATCAAACTGCAATTCTTCATTTGTAGGGTCAAGATACTGTGCAACAGATAAAGGACTCATCATGAAACATGGTTTTATCTTTTTAATTATTCCTCCTGCTTTTTCCAATAATTTTCTAACTGGCAGGTGCCCGCTTTTTCTTGTAAATTCTCCAGCAAGTATTTTAGCTTCTGGGTTTTCAGTAGCTCCAAATATTTGTGGAATATTATTATTTAATTTTTGGAAAATTCTTTTGCGGTTTAGGGACAATATTTTTTTATCCAAATCTTCAAACTCTTTTATTCTGTTTTCATGCAATTCTCCGATAAATGTAGCCAGTTCCTGATTTTCAACAAATAAAATATTCAATAATGAATCTGCAAAGTTTCCTTGAACCAATGCTTTAACATCATCTTTTTTAATGTCTCTTCTTTCAATTGAATCAATAAACTGTTCAGAGTCAGTTCCCCTGCAAGCATTTTTAGTATTCAAATACTGAGACCATAAGTGAAGACTGGATAGCTGTCCTCTCCAATTATATAGTTGTTCCTGCCATCTCTCAAAAGCAACATCACCAGTATCTCTTTTAAAGATTAGTTTACTTCTAGGATTTAATTTGGATTCTAATTTTTTAAGTTCACTTTCAAATAAATTTCCTGATTCAATATATTCAGTTAAATCTTCCTTAGGATTTATGCTGAACATATCATTAGATAAAATATCAATAGTATTTTGTGAAAAGATTCCATCACGTGTTAAAGATATAAATTCATTCATCCACTTTGCTATTTCTTTTAAATCATTGACATTTGCACCTAAATGCCAGTAATCACCATAATATTTGCGAGCTAATGACTCATTTGCATCCAATTGCTTTTTAATAGCTATTACTTGTTTTGCCTGTTCCAAATCAAATAAAACATCTTCAGGAGATTTAGGAACTGGACCATTATAATATCTTTCAACCAGCTCAATATGAGGTTTATTACCAAATAATCTGGATAATTTCTTATGGGTGCTTTCCCGAACTTCTCCAATTAATCTGTCAATGTCTGCAGAAAATATGCTTGAATTAAACCTATCTAATGATTTGGCTACTTTTTGATATTTTTCCAATTCATTTATTAATCTATAAGCATCATCATTGTTATTATTCCAGGCTCCAGATTTTAATATATCACCATCAATTAATTCAGAATTTTTAGAACTGATTATATCAAATGCTGAAAGAGACTTTTCAAATTCATTAAGTGTTTCCGGTTTTTTAATTCCATAAATGTCATAAACTCTTCCCCTTTCAACTAAAAAGTCATCTAAAGCATGTAATGTGTCATTAATCAATTGCTCAATTTCCCTTAAATCTGCAGGAAGCAAACTTTTTGGAGCACATTTACTCCACGGATTTTCCTTAGAAATTGTTTGATACAGCTCAGCCAAGTTTTCCAAAGATATGGTAATATCATCCAAATCCTTTAAAGTTAAAGTTTCAGGATGATCAAATCTGACCAATGGAATTATACGGTCACTTCTTGAAAAATGCTCATCAGCCGCTTCTTTTAAACCATATAACTGAAATGCTGATAATTGAACTCCATATAAAGGCTTATGAATAATTTCTGCATAATCATCAAGCTGCTGTCTTAATGTTTCAAGTTTTCTTATTGTCTGATCTATATTTATTGGCTCCTGAGACCTTACTGTTGTAGCTTTTTCCAAATCCTTCAGAAATTTTTTACGCCTTGTTTTGTGTGAATGCAGTTCCAATATAAACTTGCCTAATCCGACACCTGTCAGTCTGTCTTTTACCACATCTAATGCAGCCATTTTTTCACTGACAAACAAAACGGACTTTCCCTCAGCAAGAAGCTCAGCTATTAAATTTACAATTGTTTGAGATTTACCTGTTCCAGGAGGTCCCTCTACAACCAGATTCCTTCCTGCTTTAACATCCTGGATAGCTGCAATCTGTGAAGAATCAGCATCTAAAACCTGATACATTTTAGAGTATTCCAGCTGAGAATCAATGTCTTCCTCTTTAAATGCTTTCTTATCATTAACACTTGGATTAAATATAGCTTGTATCAGTTCATTTTTAGTTAAATCCACATTATTTTCCCATGCTTCCGGATTTAAATCATTGTACATTACAAATTTAGTAAAACTGAAGAAACCTAAAGCTATATTAGTATTAACTTTCCATTCACCGATTCCTCTAACAGAATCTCTAACTTCTCTTAAATAATGGTCAATAGCTTCACCATATTTTTTAAATTCAAAATCCGGAAATTCAATACCATTTTCTTTTAATTTAGCTTTAATAGAGATATTTGTTTGAATGTCTTCTCCTGTCCACTCTAAATTAAAGGATTTGCCTACCTTTTTACGTTCCATTGCAACTGGAATAAGAACTAATGGAGCATGATTTACCTGTTTTGGTTTGGTATTATCTCTCCATTCCAAAAATCCAACAGCCAAATAAAGAATATTGTAACCCTGTTCCTGCAACATTGTTTTAGCTTGGTTATTAATATAAAACAATCTTTTTTGAAGCTCATTAGGAGTCAAATCTGTAGATAATGTTTTATCTCCATCAGTAAACCTTGAAAGATCAAATGGAGCATGATCCCAAATTGAAAATCCGGATTTTTCCTCTTTTTTCTCTTTTTTATTAGCTACAAAATACATTTTATTATTTTGCAGAACCAATGTCTGGTAAATGTTAATTGGTGATTGGTTTGAAATTGTAATTGTTCTGGCTCTGGTTTTAAAATTAAGAAGCTGATTTCTTAAAGTTAAATCTAAAAGCTCATTACGTAAGTTTTCAAACTCCTTTTTAATTTTATCTGATGAATTATTTAACATATTGCCCCTTTATTATATAAACTAAAAAAATTCAGAAATCATATATAATTATTTTTTCATTAATTAATAAAGTTTTCTAATTAAATAAAATTTAAATAAAAGCTTAAAAAAACGAGTAATATTCTTATAAATATCCATAATCACAATATAACTAAATTAAAGTTATATTAAAGATTTGTATGGTCCGAATGACATTAATTTTTCACTAGCTATTAATGAAGCGAATTCTCCTGCTTCTTCTGGTAAATCTAAAAGCAATCTCTTTAAAATATAAGCTGCCATATATGTGTCTCCACAGCCTGTTGAATCTGCTATATCCTCAACTTCAAAGGCTTCAATTTTAATTTCATTACCACAAATAATTCTGGAACCTTCACTTGCATTTGTAATTACAATTTCATCAATGTCATATCTGCTGTAATTATCATCATCAAATACAAGTTTAGCTTCAGATTCATCTAAAAATATAGCTGTAATTCCATTTAAAATATCATCCAAATTATCGGGTTTTTCTAATTTAATTGAATAATTTTTATCATCAATTTTCTCATCAGGAATGCGTAAAAAACCCTGCATGGATAAATAAATCGGCACATTGAAAGTTTTTAAATAATCAATCGTTTCAACAGGAAAATCATTCCTATTTAACGGATTTAAAACAAATGCATTAATTTCTAAAATATCATCAAAAACAAACTCCAACTGGTCTTTTAAAATTGGAATGTTTGCAAAATTGCTGTATTGTTTCCGGATGTCCAAATTATCGTTTTCAGGATATTCATTAATAAAATAATGAGTATCATCGCCAACAATAGGAATTAAATTACCTAAATTTGGAAAATCCCTAATTAAATCCAGATTATTGAAGTTTGCAACTGCAACATAATCCATATTAAATTCTTCAAAAACAAATGATTGAAAATAGCTAGCTCCTCCGGCAGCATATGTTTTTGAATTTTGAGTAATAATCTGGTCTTGTGCTAGTGGACCAATAACCACAATTGTCATGAAAAAAAGTAAAAATAAGGAATTTAAATTCCTCTGTCTTGCATTCTGTCAGCTTCAGATAATGTAGACATTTCTAAACCTTTCATAGCTTCTCCAAGTCCTTTTGAAACTTCAGCTAATACTTCAGGTTTATCATAATTTGCAGTTGCTTCAACAATAGCTTTAGCAAATGCTTCAGGATTATTGGATTTGAAGATTCCAGAACCTACAAAAATACCGTCAGAACCTAATTGCATCATTAAAGAAGCATCTGCAGGAGTAGCAATACCTCCAGCTGCAAAGTTAACTACTGGTAATTTACCAAGTTGTGCGGTTTCTTTAACAAGGTCAATTGGAGCTTCTATTTTTCTTGCGTATTTCCATAATTCTTCTTCATCTAAACCTTGAATAGTTCTGATTTCTCCTAAAACCATTCTCATATGACGAACTGCTTCAACAATATTTCCTGTACCAGGTTCACCTTTGGTACGAATCATTGCAGCACCTTCATCAATTCTCCTTAAAGCTTCCCCCAAATTACGTGCACCACATACAAAAGGAATAGTGAATTCTTTTTTGTTTAAATGATATTCTTCATCAGCAGGTGTAAGTACTTCACTTTCATCAATCATATCTACACCTAATGTTTCTAAAATTTGTGCCTCTGCAATATGACCTATTCTAGCTTTAGCCATAACAGGAATTGAAACTGCATCTACAACTTCTTCAACAATAGTAGGGTCAGCCATTCTAGCTACTCCACCAGCTGCACGAATATCTGCAGGTACTTTTTCTAAAGCCATAACAGCTACTGCACCAGCATCTTCTGCAATTCCTGCTTGTTCTGCATTGACAACATCCATAATAACTCCACCTTTTGTCATTTTAGCGAAGCCTTCTTTTAAAACATCAGTTCCTTTTTCCATGAAATATTCTCCCTAAATAATTTATAAAAATATAACACTTACTATATTTTTCATAACTTATAATTGTTTACCTAAATTCAACAGTCGTGTCTACAACGAGTTAATTATAACATACTTAAAACATTCTACTCGATTAAATATTATATCAAAAATAGGTTTTAAATTTTATCCCCCAAAATTAAACCATTATCCTTGTACTGAGTTTATAAAAAGTGGAAGTAATTTAAATAAGCATCCTTGTAAGAATCTATAAATCTTATAAGTGCACCAAATTCATCTTTGTATATTACTGTTGCTGTTTCACTATTGCTCCATTGAGTACCTACTTCTGCTTTTTTTAATTCACTCCACGAGATGTTCTTATAGATATCTCCACTTTTCAATGTGAATGCTGGTTGTTCATAAGTTACTGTTTCAGGTGTTACTGTTCCTTGTGGCAGGATATGTTTTACTGTTTCATTTACTGATTTGTAACCGTTTAATGCTTGTATTTCTTTTATTTTATTAATTAAACTTACTTCTAATTTTATTGTGCTTCTTTCCATAATATCATTCTCCTTTTAAAAAAAAAATAGCTTTGTCTTTTTAAAGGACAAAGCTTAAAATTGTTAATACAATTGATATTCCACATAATATTATTGGTAGTTTTTTAGGATTGTTTCTTTCAGATATTACTAATATTATGAATAATATGGTTATTATTATATTTACGATGTTTGCTATTGTTAACATTTTTCATCCACCTCTTTTTGGGAAAAAATTTAAATAATAAAAATTTTAAATTTTAAATTTGATGATGGGATTTTTTTATCCCATCAATATTGTGTATATTAATGTTGCAACTTGGACAATTAGTCCAAGCCATGCAACTAACTCTTTTCTATCAATGTTTTCCACCTCCTTGTAGTTCTATTATTATATTGGTTACTATACTATATAAAGGTTTCTATTTATTACTACTTATTTTTATAAAAAAAATAAAGAATTCCACTAAAAAAAAGTAGAATCCATCAAAAAAAATCATTGATACAAATCACTAAAAATCCAAGCTGGATCATACGCTAAAATCGTACCATTCATACACCAATTACTTGAAACACTGTTTCCATTTAAAACTGCTGCAGGGTCACGATAAATCCAAGAGCCCCCAGTATGCTTAGAATGTTTCAATCTGAGCCTTACATGCCCAGTCCCACTTCTACATCGTACATGAATGAATTGTACATTATAACCTAATGCAAGTCCTAAACGGTAAAATAATTGACTTGAATCAGTACAATTAACTCCTTGCTTATTATAGATCTTATTAATAGTTTCCTGAGTATTATATTTGGAGTTATAATAATATCCATATCCTCTTCCTCGGATTTTGTTCAAGCAAGAGTCTATATCTGTTACACCCCCAAATTTGTCGGTGAACCTTTTTAATGTGATGTCTGTGGTGTCGCTGGTTGTTCCGTTGCCATGTGGGTCTTCAAGATAAACAATAGCTGGACTAACACCATTTAATACTTCATAAGCTGATACACGATTAGCCATACTAACATAACAATTCTTATAATACTTTGTTCCATCAGTATCAGACACATAATTTGGGAGGAAACTTAAATCTTTATTATCAAATATTGCACATTCAACAAACTCTGCAATAAGACTGTCTTGTTGATAATTCGTACCTCTCTCTTTAATTGCTTTTATAATTGTGCCATAATCAGCTACACGATTCATGTAACTATACACTTGTCTTGTATTAAACTTTTTATTATTATTCACTAACCAATAAGCAATTCTATTCATCAAATAAGTGTATTTTGTAAAACTAATATGTTCATTAACCATTTATTTTCATCTCCTTTTTAAATTTTAAATCATCTAAATATTCCTTTAAAATACTGCATTTTATAATTGCATCTTCAAAACAACAAGGAACCTCTTTATCACAAGGATCATAAAATGCACATTTTTCACATTCTTCACTAATCATCCCAAAATAATCCCCCTATCAATTTTTAATGTACAATCAGTAATCTTGTTTGTTCTAAACGAGGATTCTCTCCAGCAGCTCCTCTTTTTACAATACCCTCCAACATATAACTTCCAGAGTCTAATCTAATCGGCAGTATTGCTCTACCATTAGCATCAGTTGTTCTTTCATAAGAAACACCATTTACAATAAAATTAATTACCACATTTTCCCCTGTGTTAATTTCAGGATTGGAAGAAATAATTTTACCGTAAACAGAATTTCCATAATTTAATTCTAGTTTAACTCCATCTTCTCCCGCAAGGTCTGATAAACGACCCATTACTAATCTAGTGTTTTTTAAATCATCCATTGTGGTTTCTAATATTTCTTGTCTTGCAAATGTTTCAGAATGTTCATCATCCACCAAATCTGCATTTAAACCTGAACCTGCTCCATCCACTTCTTTTAATTTATTTAAAATAGTTGTGGGTGTTTCAATGTTTCCATCTTTACCATCTTTTCCTGCAGGTCCAGTATCACCTTTACTTCCTTTATCACCTTTAGGACCTGTTGGTCCTGTTGGTCCAGTATCGCCTTTTGGTCCTTTGAAATTTCCAATTAATATTTTTTTAACCATCACCAATCCCCCCATAATCAGTTATTTTTTAAGAATGTAATTGTTTGATAACAGTAACCGGTTTTATTCTGCCCATATCCTGTTCTCACTCTTCCATCAGAATTAATACGAAGCAACATGTGTGTTCCATGACTGGAGGATATTCCAAAATCCGTAAATTCCCCATCAGTATCAGGGAGGTATTGGGAATCGGTGATTGTACACCATTGTTTCCACGTATCTAGAAATTCACCAACAAAAAGTAATCTTAAAGTTACAACATTCCCCTGTCGTGTAGCAGTAACTTGTGAGCCCCCATTCCCAAAAACATCTTGTGTAACAGTAGATGGAATATAATTATGAGTATGATTTTTCGCGGCTTTATTCTCCAAAATTGTTGTTACACTCACATTTTGGTCATATGCATAATGTATTTCATCACTAGAATGCTCATGCCCAGTATTTGATTTCCCATTCAAAGCACTATTTACCACCTTATTCTGCACAGGATTCTTTGAAGATGAAGATAAACTAGAATCAACAACTGTTTTATTAGCCCCAGCATCAATATCCTCTAATTTTTTTTCATGATCGTAAACATAACAATTTACATCGGTCTGTCTATTCAGTCCATATTCTACCGCCCACATACCATCCTCTACATCAGGGTTAATCTCGATATCACTACTTAGATGGCCGTGGTTAATATTTGCTTTATTTGCTAATTGAGTATTCATTTCTGTTTGTGTAACATACCCTGATAAGTCAACTGTTGTTTCAGTTGAACCAATTTTCTCAAATTTATTATTAACCCAAATATACTCATCATAAATATTACCCTCAACAGAAGCTGAAGTATTTAATTTTAAATACATTACTCCAACTTCCCCTGTAGCAGGTAATGAAGTTACTATTGTTGCTGTAAAACCAATTAATGAATTTATCTGAGAATTAATATTATTTACTTTCGCATCTATTTCAGTTTCAGTATAATACCTTTCATCATGATTATGTCCAACATTTGATTTCCCACCTAATTTTGAATCAATTTCTGTTTTCTTATAATAATCATTTAAATGTTTAACAGCAATATAATTGCCAACATGTACCTGATAACTATTTGCTCCATCTTCACTAGCTATATTTAAATATAAATCACCAGTAGTTTCATCATGTTCAAATATTGGAGGGTTGGTTTCATCATTACAATAACACCATAGATTTCCTTCAGCATCTCCTGCTAAAGTGAAAAAACCTGGTGGAGGTACTGTAATATTTAATAATGGGTTTGCCCATTTGTCGAACAATTCATCAATGGCTTTACTTACTGTATTGGCATCTGTCTTTAATATGTCAATGTCTAGGAAATCTTCAATGTTTCCTATTTTTGTGCCTAGGTTTGTTTCTCTTAATCTTGCACATGCATTATTTAATGCTTTTCTTTCATTTTCAGTTAGTTTAGTCATATTACACTCTCTCGTTTAACATTACCTATTTTAATCTCTTTATCACCATTTAGATAAGGATTATAACTTATTTCTGTTATTTGTGCTTTGAACACCTCTGAATCTGGGAATCTTACATATACAAAATCCCCTACATTATAATTGTGTCCTGGTGTTTCTACAAGGTCTACTTTTATGCTTTCATTTTTCTCTAACCATTTTGTGTTATCTCCCGAACCGTTTAATTTTTGCCAGCACCCAATCAATACTTCTTCTACTGATTGTTCACTAGTTTCAAATGGTTCTAATTTTGGATTACCATCACATACTGTGAGATAATTGAAATCTACAAGTGTTGGTAAAGCATGAATATATAATTCTCCTCTTGGTTTTACATATGGGAATCTTGAAAATTCAAAAAGTTTTGTTGTATCACATGTTAATGATACAAAATCACATCCTTTCAATTTGAAAGTTACGTTGCCGTACCAGTAGTTGAATTTTGATTGTTTTGTGATTACATTTACTATATTTTGTTTTGAATCACTTTCATCACCAGTATATTCTGCAGTTATTTCTTTATATTCTCCTACTTTTTCTTTGACTGTTTTTGTTGCAGTGGTTGTTGTTTCTGCTTCTCCAGGAGTTAATTTAACTTTTTTACATTTACCATGACCCCATTTGTCCCCTCCACAGTATCCGCAATAATCTGCGTCACACCCTCCTTTTTTCATGCTGCAAGTTATTTCGCCTTCATACACTTTTTTAGGATTGTCGGTTAATGTTCCAGTTTTGCCACAGTTTGGGCAGTAGTTTTTCCAAGTTTTTGTATATCTTTTATATTGTGTTCCATAACAACAAGCACATGATGGCATCATGTTTACGGTTATTGTGTTGGGATCTCCTGTTGTGACATTTTCAGTTACCTGTTTTTCTACTTCTTTTTCAACATATTTCATGAATTTTATTGACTTATTTTTGTAGTCAATAGTTATTTCGCTTTCATCCTGAATTAGATTCGGTTGTTGGAAATATATCATTGAAGTATTGGGGTCGTCATCTGCTATTCCTTGATTAGTTATTTCAATTCCTAGTGTGGATGCTCCTTTTATTTTTTTAATTTTGAGAATAGGGTATGATTCGCTGATATATTTTTCAACATCTAAAATAGTACATCCTGGGATTTGACGTGGTGTAATGGTTGGGATTTTATTTGAAGAGGTTGTATTTTGTGTGTACATGAATGGCATGTATTCGTAGTTTTCATAATCTTTTATATAGTGAATATTTTCTTGTACAAATGTTAAAGAAACAGTGTCTATTATTTTTAGTTCATTAGAATTAAAGAAAACATCTTTTTTTGTTGTTAAATATTTTGCAAGAACATATATTAAATATTGGAAGCTTAGTCTTCCACCTGTAATTGATAAGCTGTTTGGTGCTTTTGTTTGAGTTATGCAGTACGATTTGATTATTCTTGCTAATTGTATTATTTCATCCTGTTTTATGATGCAGTCAATATGGCTGTGTGATGGTAAATCTGCACAATCTACAATTTTAAGTGAAATGTTTTCAGAGTTATTGTCTTCAGTGTTGATTATTGCTTCTGCAAGTAGAAGTATCATTTGTCCCATGCCTATTTTAACATTGTAGACTTTGTTTTTTGATGAATCTTCATATATTTCACTATGTGATATTTCAAACTTGTTTGGGAAGTATTTTTGAACATCAAGAAGTATTAATAGTTTTTCAGCACAATCAATAATGTCTTGTATGTAAAAATCATATTCAAATAATGTTGGTGGAATATTATTGTTTACGTCAAGATTGTAAAATTGTCTAAGTATTTTTGAATAATCTACTTCATCAGTATTTTCTGAAGAAATTACTGGCATTATGCCTAATGCATTTTTGGTTTCATCACTACTATATGATAATTCATTAGTATTTTCTCCAATTACAACACTTTCTACAATTTTATTGTGTGTTACTCCATAATTTGCAGGTTTTAGTAATTGTATTTCTTTTATAATGTTATTATTTTTTAAAGAATAATTTGTTTTAAATACTAATCCTGATTGTTTTTCAATAGCTTTTAATAAGTTGTATTTTGTTATTGAGCCTTGAACATTGATTAGTCTTTTACTATAATCAATACTGTCAATATCTGTTTTTGTAACATTGAAAAATCCTTTCAGTAATTTGTTTAGGAATAATTTGCTGATAATGATTGTGTTTCCATTTACATGTGAAGCATAATTGGGATCTCGGATATAGAATGGTTTACAATTGTTTAATTCTACAATTATTTCTTCTGCATCTACATCAATAGATTTGTCTATATAATCAAAGGTGCATTCACTATTAATAACAAACAAACAATTATCAACAAAGATTTTGTTTCCTTGTTTGAATAATTGCTTGTCTCTTTTAACATTTGTAAGTTTATGTGATAGTTTTAATGTTTCATATCCTTGATATTCATCAGTAATATGTATTTCTGATAATTCAGTATCTAAAAATTGAAGAATATTTTCTTGATTATCTAAAACAACAACCATACTTTTTATCCTCCTTTTTCATAGTAAATTACATCAGTCACTTTACAATTGATACTGTTTTCAAAATTAAAATGATGATCCAATATGAAAAAACTAGAATCTACACTAATACAATTAGGATCTATCTTGAACCATTCACTATATTTTTCATAGAATACATTTCTATTTTCACAATCAATTTTAATCTTTGTTGTTTCAGGTAAGTTTGTTATAAATTCTCCTTCAAGTTTCATTAGTTGTCCAGATTCTGATTCAATTATTTGTATGCTTGTTGATTCATCTTCATTTAATTTATACAAAATAATGTCTGGTTTTACTTTTCCAATTGTGGTTATTGTTCCTGCGAAACTTTTTCTTAATGGGTTAATATTTCTACTTAAACCACTAGGGATTATTAAGTTCACTTCACAATCATAACCTCCAACCATTGCTTCTGCATCAATTGAATCTTCTATATAGTAATCAAAACATTCTTCAGGTGAGAAAAAGAAACTAATACTTTTTAGAATTGGTGAATCTAATGTGTCTCTTTCAGGATACAGGTAGTCACTTACATATTTCATGATTTCTGTTGATTCTTCAAAATCATCTCCGTAAACTCTGAATTTTAATTTGATTTTTTTATCATCAACATTGACTCTTATAGGGTATTTCCCATCTGCTCCTTCAATTTTATATTTTTCTGTATCAAAATTAGCTCCACGAGGTATTTCTGTTTCAGGACTCATACTTATAAGGAAATATTTGCAACTAACACCATTAATATAGAAATCGCAGTCTTCTCCACTATTTTTTGAATAATATACTGTGATTTGCACATTTTTCATTTCAACTTGGAATGGAGTGACATTGTCAAATGCATCATCAATTTGTAAGAAAAACCTTAAATCATTTAATATTGTGTTGATTTCTGGAAATGGAATGCCGAAATTATGGAATTTTCCACCGAATTTAAAGTTGGTGTCATTTCTAGTGATGTTTATGCTGTCTAAATAGTAATCTAATTCATCAGCATCTAATGTTCCAACACCACAAATTAAATTAATTGATTCTTCAACACTTATGTCTCCAGTTATTTCTATCCCATGAATCAGTACATTATTGTTTTCTAATCCTTGCCAGTTGAACCCTTCAAAGAAATGTTTTGTAGATAAAGCTAACTCTGGAGGTTCAAGTAATAAATTTGCAGTACTGCCTACATCACCTAACAAATATCTTTTTGGAGATAAAGCCAATACTGGATATTCATAACCTGCATATCTTTCTTTAAGTATTAAAGATAAATTACCAAATTCTACAGTTCCATAGTCAAAATCTATGAAATTCCCATAAAAAATTAGATAGATTGGTTTACTTGCATCATATGTAAACTCACAGGATAACTCTTCCCATATGTCCTTAACACTGATTTGATTGGTATATGAATTTGTTGTTCCATTTACAACACAAACTCTTAAGTTTTTCAAACCTTTTTCAATTTTAGAAGCATTTAACAGTCTTCCTAATGCTGAGAAAACATAAGTTTCACCATGCTCAAGATTTGATAATGTGAATTCTGACAAATTCAATACTGAATAATATGATTTATATGAATCAGGAATGTTTACTTTCACTTTATCTGTGAAAACACCTAATAATAATGGACTGGTCATTTCAATATTATGCTCTCCACTACTTTTAGAGTATAAAGGAATATTTGTATCCCAAACAATGTTTCCACTATCATCTTTTTGCCATTGTGATTTTGAAATTTGTAAAATATTATTTGATAATCCTGGAACCTGTCCTTTTACAGTTAATCCTCCAAAATTCAGATTTAGTGTTAAATCTAATGGAGCATCAGTTTTTAAAGTTATGTTTAAGTATGTTAAATCTGTAACTGTATCTGTACTAATTTCAATTTCTTTGTTATTTGCATAGAAATCCCATACTTCCAATTGGGGTTTTTCTACTACAAATGTTGTTTTTGTTGAATGGCCACTATTGTTTTCATCAAGTGTGATTGTAAACAATCCTTCAGATGTTGGAGTTACATAGAATATTAATTCTGCTTTACCATTTGTTGTTGCTTGTCTCCATATGCCTGTGGTCCAGTCATAATATGGTGAATCATATGTGATTTCACAGTCTCCATTTGTGATTATCTTTATGTTTGCCGATATTTCTTCTGAAGGTTTTGTTCCACTGGTTTCAACCATTGTGCATTTTACAGCTACTTTTTCACCGTAACTAACAATATTTGGTTCAATGCTAATGCTTGGAATATAATTTCCAGTTGTATACACTACAATTACTCTTAAGTATTTCATTTCAATGTAACATGGGTTTGTAGATGTATTTTGTGGTAAATCAAATTTAACATCAAAATTTGGAGTGTTAATGTCTTTTCCTTTTAGATTCAAATTATTAAATTGAACTTCATATTCTCCAAAATTATTTCTAGGTGGAGCATTACCTGTTTTTGACAGGTTTAAACTACTTAATATGATTTCTGGATTTGAAAAACTTCCATGTGCAGTTTGACTTATCTGTGCAGAGTATGCTAATTTTCTATATGAATATTGTACTATTATACTCGTTACTTTAGCTGAATCTGGAATTAATCCATCATATTTAAAATCATATCCACGTATGGTTGATGGATGTTTTCTTGAACCATATCTTCCAGCAATCGCATTTTTATATTTTGCTCCAGGATCTGCATAACCCCAATGTCCCACAGTATTTAAATCATTTGTAATATTTTCAATATGATCACATGAACGATAAGGTATGTTGTTTCCTTCTATATTTTGAACTTTACTAGGATATCTTAAAATACTAGGCAATTTAATAATCCCTCCATCATTTTTTTTAATTTTTAATAAAACCATCATACTCTGAATTAAACAATAAACAGTTTAATTGAAAGCTAATGTAATCTCCTTTACTTACACCATCAGGAAAAGCAAATTCAACACTCACATATTTAGCACCCGCAGGTATTTTTGATGTTTTAATAGCACATCTTCCTTTATTACCCATACCTTCATTAGCAATATCCATAATTTCCTGATTTTCAATTAATTTACCATCTTTATCGAAAAATACCAACCCAACAAGTATGCTTTCAATAGTGTTTTTTGCATCATAATTAGATGAAAACACAATACTAGAAGCATCATCAGGTATGTGTACTCCTTGATTGTTCTGATGGATTAAAAGAAAAAAAGGAGAAGTTAAATCAACATTCTCAGAGAGATATGTTTCTTTAACTTTCAAAGTATAACCATTTCTAAAAGGAACAACTTCAAAAAAATCACTATATGGGTTGAAATTAAAATCAAAATGTTCACAAAGAAACAAACTAGATAAACTAGATTCCATACAATATTGAATATCTTCACTAAATCTGTTAGTTAATGAAACATCTTTACTTAATTTAAATGAATATACATTGTAAGATTCCCATTCATCAGGTTTTACATTATTTAATGAAACCATACATTTATGTGATTCAAAATCGTTTTTATCTTCCAGATATCCATGTTTGTTACTTATGATATTACCGAAGATTTCACATTCTTCAGGATTAATTTTTATAGTTTCCATTATCTTTTAACCTCTCATTCTTTTAATACGATTGTCTCTTTTAATTAAAGCTTCAGCAATGCGGTCAATTAATTTGGAATCAGTTATCACTTCTTTTAAAGTTGTGATTATTGATTTTTCATCAATATCTTCTCCTTCAACAGTAACATTAAGATTATGATCTATTGTTAAATGCACATCATCAGATGTATAAGACATTAAATTATCATCAGCAGTATTATTATGTTCAATATTCTGGAAGTATGCATTTTGATTTGTTTTCATTAAATCAATAATATTATATATTCCATCTGTAATGATTCCGAATACATCTTTAGAACTTCCTCCAGGACTTGCTGAACCAAAACTAACTCCAGAACCTCCACGGAATATTCCTCCACGTTTTTGGAATTGTGTCATATCATATATTTGACCATTAACCATAGCTGCTACATGGCCTATTCCATTCCATGATCCATGAATCATGTGTCCTGATAATCCTAACATAGATGCTATTTCAATTATCATTTCTGCACCATCAAAACAGTTACATCTTACTTGATCCCAAACTTGCTGATTACTATATTTTGAATTATAGTAGAATTCGTATGTTCCAGGGTTTTGGAATCCTCTTGCAGTTAAGATTTTTCTTAGAAGATTTTCAAAGTTTCCAGGATTTAATTGCGGTTGTTTTCCATCACGGAAATCTTCCACATGATAATCTGAAGGTATTTGAATTCCAAGGAACCATGGGTCTGCTATCCTCCATTTGTATGCAGTATTCATTATTTTATTCACATTAGTATCAGGAATTCCTGCAAAACAAGTATTTGGATTAACACAACCATTAACTCTTGCTAAATCATTAATTACGCTTGTTGGTAAATTATAATCTAAAAGATTTAACCATGATTTGCTTTTATTGTTTTGAGGATGTTTTACTTTAGAATTAGTGTCAATTACTCTGCCTTTTCCTTGTCCTAATCCTCCAGCAGCATAACTTGCTATTGTGCCTTTTGTGGATTTTCCAAAGTTAATGCTTCCACCAGGTAATGTTCTGCCTCCAATTAATCCTCTTGTTGAATTAGTTGCTGGGCCTGCAGGCAGTCCACTACTGAAATGTGCATTGGCTAATTGATTATAGAAACTTGCAATACTTCTATGAAGGCTGCTGAATTTATTGTATGATTGTGTTTGTATGCTTCCTGCAGCTGAAACAATATTGTCTTTCATTACTCCCCATGCATTAGTCATTTTATTTGTTACATCTATTGTGGAGTTACGTACTTGATTTAAGTTCTGGGTTGTTGTTGATTTAATATTGTTCCATGCTCGAGTATTTGAATTACTCATGCTTGTTAATGCAGTTGTTACTCCATTACGAGTTGTTTGGAAGCTTGTTACTACTCCTGCAACTCTCATTTGAATAGATCCTGCATTTAATGCTATTCCTGCAGTTAATGTTGAAAAGCTTGTTCCGATCATATTGTTGCTTGCAGTGATGCTTTCACTAGCTAATGATACTTCTTCAACAAGGCCATTATACTGGTCTCCAGTTTCTTCTGTACCTGAATTATTATTGCTTAAATCAACATTTGCACTATCTGTTTCAACTTCAGTGTTTGTTGTTACTGGAGTTGTGATAGTTGTTGAAACGTTATTTAATGCATTTTCAACATCGGCAGTATTGAATCCATTTACAATGTTTTTTCCAACATTTTTACCTGCTTCATATGCTGTTTTTCCTTTGTCTTTAACTCTTTGTAGCATGTTAAAGAATTCGAGTACTACTTTTTCTTGGATTATTCCTGGTGAATGTATTCCCATTGCGGAAAGCATTCCGTCTACAATTTTTTTACCTATTTGCTTTGCATTTTCAACTAATTGTGAACCTGCAGATAGTATTCTTGAGCCTATGTTTAGGAATTCCTGGTATACTTTTTGAGGTAATTGCTTTATCCAGGACATTACTCCAGATACTACTTTTGAAGCTGAAGTTTTCCCATTACTTATCCATTGTGCTCCTGCAGTTATTATTCTTACAGCTAATGCTAAGAGATATGTTTGTGCTCTGTCAGGTAATTGTTTTAACCAGTTTATTATTCCATTTACAAAGTTAGAACCTGCTTTTACTGCATTATTCCATAGTTGATTTGCCCAGGAAACTACAGTTGAGATTATGGTGCTTAGTATTTGTGCATACATTTGCAGTATTGTTTGCCAGATTAAACTTAATGCTTGAGATAATGAGATTTGCCCAGTAAGGAATGATTGGAATATTCCTATTACTTGTCCTATTGTGTTCCAGATTATCTGCAGTACATTTATTACAAGTTGCCATGCTGGACCAAATACACTTAATAAGAAGTCACCTACTGGTCCTAATGTTTCCATTAGTGTTAGGAAACCTTGGTTTATTAATTCAACAGGATTTCCTCCATCTCCTTGTAGTGTTGCAAAGAATGATTCAAAGGCTGGGCCTAATGTTGATTCTAAAAATTCTGCAATTGGGCTTAGTCCTTCTAATAATACATTCCATGCATCTGTGAAGAAACTTAATGCTCCAGTGAAATCTCCTCTTAATAATGATTGTATTCCATTGAAAACATCCCATATTATAGTGAGTATGTCTATTGCAAGTTTAACTCTAAATATGAAACTTTCAAATACTGCTCCTATTGCATCGATAACTGCTCTTGTTCCATCAACTTTACCTTTTGCACTTTCTGGGAATATTTCATCCCATATTCCTTTCAACCAATCTACAACTGGTTTGAGAGATTCATTCAAATCAGACCATGCATCTTGAATTGCTTTGATAGTTGCTTTTACATCAGGATGATTTATGAATGCATCCCATAATCTACCAATATTATTTTTTATGGCTTCGAGCATGGTTCCTACATCTTTCCACCAACCAAAAGCTTTACCTACTTCATATATTGCTACTGCTATTGCAACTAATGCCACAACAACCCATGTTAATGGATTTGCTAAAATTGCTCCTGCAACTGCTAAAAAACTAGCCGCCAAACCCATATTTGCTATTTCAACACCTAATGCTCCAGCAATATAAGTTACAAAACTAGTCGCACTAGCAGCTATTGCGGGAATTACTGAACCAAGAATTACAATACCCAACCCAACTAAAGCTGTTGAAAGTACACCAATAGTTACTGCTGCTTTAGCCCAATCGGGCATGCTTGACCATGCTGATTGTAATGCTTCAACCATCCAAGTAATCATTTCAACAACTGTTATAATTATGGGAGTTATTGGGACAAGGATAGATTGTATTAATTTGCTTCCAGTTACTGTTAATGCTGCCCAAGCATCATCTAATGTTACAATTTCTTGTGCAGACTGTTCAAAACCCATATCGCTAAGTGTTTTGTTCATTGCTTGGAGTAATCCAGTTTTATTATTTATATCTCCATCCCATCCATTTTTCATGAGCATGTCTTGAGATATGCCTATTTCCTGCAGTCTTCTGAATTGGCCATCCATTGCATCTGATACTGCAAGTATTGCATCTTCTTGTGTTCTTCCTTCTTTTACGAAAGCTGAACTCATTACTGCAGTTGTTTTAGTAAGTTCATCCATTGAAGCTTTAGGAAGTTTTAATTTCACTCCCATTTCTAATGCGGCTGCACCTACTGCATTCATGTCAACTTTACGAAAACTATCTTGCATTTTGTCAACAGCACCATGGAATTGTTGTAGTTCTCCTTCAGTCATTCCTAGTCTTTGACCGAATCTTTCAAAACTTGCAGCTGCATTTATTGATTCTCTTGCTCCTTGAACCATACTGTTTACAAGGTCAAAACCAATCATTCCTACAGTCATACTTGCTGCTGTTCTAAGAAATCCAAGACCTCCACCTGCAGTTTTAGCTCCGTTTTCAAGTCCTCCGAAACCAGTTCCTGTTTTTTGTGAACTTGTTCTTAAACCTTCTAAAGCTAATTGTGCTTCTCTTGCATCTCTTGTAACATTATCTAAACCAGTAGTATGGAAGTTTAGCAATGAATTTACTTGTTGAAGTATACCAATTAAAACTAATAATATTGCTTTTAGTAGTTCTGCTGATGCTGTTGTTCTACTGAATCCCGAACCATCAATTGAATCTAAGGCTGCATCTGTTGAATGTGCACTTGTTCTAGCTCGATCTAATGCCCTGTCTAATTGTGCTGCACTTGATGAAGTTGCTGTTAATGTGTATCCAGTTATACTATTTATTCCACTGCTTAAACTAAGTGCACTGGATGAAGCTTGTTTTAAACTTGAAGATAATAATCTGGTACTATTATTTGAACTATTCATCGAGGAAGATAATCTTGTAGCACTAGATGATGCTGTGAGTAAATTACCTGAATTAATTGTGTTGATTGAAGTGTTAAGTCTATATGCACTATTCATCGATGTATCCATTGAAGTGGTTAATAGTTTTGCAGAATTAGATAATTGATTAATTGTATTGGGATTGATTGAATTTAATGCTGTTTTTGTAGAATTAGTGCGATTTGTAACTTCAGTTAATTCTTTATCTAACTGATTAGCAGAGTTTTTGGCTTTATCCATACTTGAGGAATCAAATTGTCGCATTGCATTTTGAGCTTGTTGTGCTGCTTTTTGAACTTGCTCCATTTGTTGTTGTATCTGTTTTAATTGAGCTTTAACACGGTTTTCCAGTTCAATTATTAACTTTACAATATTATTGCTCATTGTTCTATTCCTCTGCTAATTTCTTGTTTTTTTCTTCTGACACGGTCTTTTAGAGAATGTGAAGCATGATTTGTACCTGAAGATTGTTTATCCTGTTTATCACGAACTAACGGTACTGCATGATTCAAGAATAATTTCTGCCTAATAGTTAAATCTGCTTGGTTTTCTGCTAACATATAACCGATGTCTTGAAGAGTTACTACTTCAATAGCTATGTTTTCATTCTTCTTCACGAAATTCCGCTATATTATTATCCATTGATTCAAGGTTATCTAAACCACTGAAAATTAATGCTTCATTTACAATTAAATCTAATGTTCCTGCTTTTAATTGTTCAAGGTCTTTTTTGGTGAATTTATCAGGATTGTCTGCATTGTCTAATACTTTTAATGCAAGGTTCATTTTTGCATCATATTTCTTTTTTTCCATTGCTGCGAGACTGGTTTTGAATTTTGTGGTGTCTTCTGCAAGGCTGGTTTGTTTTGCTTTGATGGTGGAAATCATGTCGAAGTTTCCTACATCACGGTATGCTGATGTGAATTGGTTGTATTCAAGGTCGCTTATTTCTCTTATTGCTACTTCTTCATTATCGTACATTGGTAGTTCGATTATTTTTGTGTTTTTGATTCCGCCGATGATCATTTCTTTTGTAAGCATAAATATCACATTTTTATATAATAATTTTTTTTTTGAATTTTTAAAATAAAGTAATTGAATGAGAATAATCATATTCTCATTTCATTTAATCTGTGTAAACAGTGATTGTTTTTGTTTTACTTGCACCATCAATTAAAATATGTGCTGGTTCTACTTTAGTTGCAGTTGGTTCACCAGTCAACTCTATATCATACACTCCATCTTCAGCAGTAAGTGTTACTTCACCATTACTTGAAGATTCAGCATCAACAGTTGTGGATCCTTTCATTAATGATACTGTGTAATCAGTTGTTAATTTAGCACCTTCCTTATCAACAAGTTTTATTGTTGCATCATAAGTTGGGTTGGGATCACTGTCTGCTTTTCTTGCAAATAATGCTCCAGCTAAATTTTTATAATGGTCCATTGTTGATTCAACTGTTTTTGATAAACAAACAATACTTAATTCATATTTAACTGGGTCTGCATTCATTGTTGCAGATGGTTGGTTGATAATACACATTGGACAATATAATTCGAATTTTTTATCACCGTTTCTAATGTAGAACATTAATTCAAAGTATTCTCCTGCAAGGTATCTTCTTGGTCCTTCTTCACTTCCCCAGTACATTTCCAGATATTTTTCATCAGTATCATCTACTGTTAAGTTTAAACCAATTTCTCTTTTAGCTGCTCTTGGTATTTTACACATGAACCTTGAGCCCATTCCTCTTGCATCATCAGTATTAACATTGTTTTTGATTTCAAGACTTATTTTACTGGTTTTACATCTCATTTCAGTCCATTCATCTTCACCAAATCTTCTCATTTTAACACTGTCTATATGGTAAAATGATAATGGTAATTTTCCAAAGTTAAACTCTGATAATTTTTTTAATGGTTGTTTACTATTGATTTTTGATTTGATTTCTGCTGATGCAGTTAAGAATTCTGATTCTACTTCAATACTTAAACTGTCCATCACCATACCTAAAATTTCCATCTCGTAGGTTGCACATCCTGCCATCACAGTATGAGAAGGTAAGATACTACTATTTGTACCGTAGATAATATCTCCTTCTCTTCTTCCCAATACTGCTTCAAGAAGGTATTCTAATGTTTCCATTTGTAAGTTGCAACTGAAACTGTTTTCAAGTACATAGTAAGCAGCTACACCAGATTGATAATCCCTACTTACTACTGAATCATATTTTGTAAATTGCTCTGGTGGAGATACATCCATTTCGGATATTTCAATATCAATAGATTCTCCACTAAGGTCTTTTTTTGCAAATTCTCCTTCTTTTACTAATCTTAAATATTTTAGTTCTTCTGTGGCTGTTACCATATTATCTTAGCCTCCATCACATTTTATATTCTTAATTTTAAATCTTATTTGGAATGTTACACCTGCACTATACACATTTTTCTTTTTACCCAGACCATATGGAACCCATCCGAAATCCTTGGTTTTAATATTGAAAAATTCTAAGTCTCCAAGTAATCTTGAACTTATTATTCTACGTTCTGCCTGTGAAACTATACTTGTAGCTTCATGAATACCTATCTTAGGATTTTTATTGTTAAGCACCTGTGAGGATAATATTATTTCTCCTTCAAAGGTTTCACTTAAACCAGTATCAGTAATATTTTTAAATGGTTCATCTGCCCATAATTCCAGATAAGGTAATTCTGGTGTTCCCAGACTTACACCCATAAGAGATAAATGTTTAATAGTGCCGTCTTCAATCATTTCAGATAAGACCAGTTGGAAACCTTCCATTAGTTTATCATAAGCTTCTATGAAATCTTTCATAATCCCACATCTTTTAATGTTTCAGACACATATTTGTTAATTTTTGATTCAGTAGTTTTAACTGCATGAGGATAATAATGGTATCCCCTGAATGCTGCTACTTTTTTAGGTTTAGGGACAAAAACATCTTTACCAGATTTATCCACCCAATGCAGGGCTTTTTTGTTTTTAGCTGAGAAACTTCCACGACCATCATGAACATATTTTTCATAACCTGAAGGTTTTCCTCTTGCTTTTATAACATACATTTCATCTGTTTCTCTTCTTGCAGTTATTGCAGTTAAAAGATTGTAACGATTGTATTTTATCCTACTTTGAAGGTAAGTTTTAGCATCTTTACTTGCTCCATAACTTACCTTTTTACCTAATCTTGGAGGTACCCGTAATATTTTTTCTTGCAGTCTTTCCCATCCAGTATAATCAAAATCAAAATGTATCATAAAAAATCATCAACTCTTATAAAAAATTAAAAAAAAAATGTTTAGATTGAGAAAACATGAATCTTAGATTTTTTAATGTAAGGCTTCATTCTTTTTTCAATGTCTTCTGTGAAAATATTGTTTACTGCCTCATCAAAATCAAAATTTTCATGATCAGTAATTCCCAAGTCCTGTCTTACAGCATGGCTTCTAATAATGTTACTGGTTAATTCAATAATGATTTGTATTACATCATCAGGAATTTTATCTGGTATATCATATTTCTTTTTAACCCATGATTCCATTGCAGTGTAATAATCATTAATATAATTATCTAATTCAGTAGTTTCTAAATTAAATAATTCTTCAGTATTTTTATTAGCTCCACTGTACTGTTTGATTTTTTTTAAGGTGTTTTCATCCAACATAAATTATTCCTATGTTTTAGTCATTGTAATGGTTAATGTAGTTGAATCATCACCTACAGTATAATTACCTGTGCTTTCAAAGTTTTCATAACCAGTACATGTTGCACCATATGAATAAACTCCATAAGGAACATTACTTATTGTACAGCCTCCAGCACTACCAGTACCGTTACAAGTGTAAGTTTTACCATCAGTAATATTTGTTAAAGTTACAATAGCTCCTTCAACAGGATTTGTTCCATCATTAACACTTACACCAATATTTTTAGTAAGGATAATGCTGGAGTTTATGCTTCCTTTATGTATGCAAGAGCAGATGCATCAGACCATGCAAACTGAATATCAGCATACATTGTAGAAGCAATATAATACTTGTTAGATTTTAAATCAAATTCAGATTCAACAATAATATTATCAGGATCCGCCAACCATTGAATGTTTTCTTTATGAGTTAAAATTACTGGTTTTTTAGTGAAACCATTACGAAGAGTACTGAAAGCTGGAATTGGTACTAATGGTACTTCCTCAATAATGATGTCCCCATCTTTAGTAATAACTACATCATTAACAGCATACTTATCATGATTATCTGCTACATATCTCCATACTGCTCTTTTAAAACTGTATGGTACAAATGCAACTACCCCACCATCATTTTTATATTTATCAGGGAATAAATCCAACATTCTACGGAATTCTTTTAACGGATTGGAATCTGTTGCAGTTAAATCTACTGTTTCTTGATCTATATCAGAATCATCTTCTAATTTTTTCAAGATACCATCATTTACTTTATATGAAGTTGCAACATTAGATTCAGTACTTGCAGTATTCCCATAGATTAATGTTCTTTCTAATGCTCTACCATTTGCACTACCGAATTGACCAGTTAAAGTATTCATGAAATTCTTTTGCTCAATACTGTCATATAATACAGTTCTGTGAACACCAGTTAAAGCACGATATTCTTCTGCATCAAAAGCCCTATTAGTGAATGTTGGGTCCTGTTCAGTATTTAATGTTTGAGGAGTTCCACTGATTCTTCCAGCTTCCAATTCAATATCAAAACTCATCATGTCCAATTCTCTTTTATGATTGTGAGTTGGAACAACTTTAGTCTTGTTTAAAAATGCTGTTTCTTCTTGAACAGCTTGCATGTATTTATCTGCTTTTTCCGCTTGAAGAACTCCGTTACCGAGTTTCCCACTTCCTTGTCCAATATCTACAAATTTAAGGATAAAATCTTTATTATACATGATTTTATCAGCTAACGCTTGTTCTACTTGTTTCATTGTCATTTTATATCAAACCTTCTCATAAAATTTTAATTATTAAGTATAATATCTTCTTTTTTTCTACCAAGTCATTCCATTTGAATTCCTGCCCATTCTCTCAAGGAATGATTTTTCAGAAGCATTGCCTTTTGCAAGGTCAGGATCAATACTTTTACTAACAGTAACATCTGGATTAACAGCACCCTCAGCAGTAATAGTAGTATCCCCTTTAACTTCTCCCCCACCATTATCTTTTGGAGGTTCTGATTTTTTAACAGCTCCAGGAACAGGATCCTCTTTTGGAGGTTCTGGTGGTTTTTCCCCACCTTCAAGTTTAGTTATCCTTGCATCCATAGTATCTAATCTTTTATCGATTTTACCTATTGCTTCTAAAATTTTATTTTCATCTTCCACAGGTTCATTATTATTTTGTGCTGGAGGTTTTGGTTCTTGAGGTTCAAATTTAGCAACTAAACCATTAATTAATTTTTCAAGAATACCTTCTGAAACCTGCACATTATTTTTTCCATTGTCTTCTTTTGTCATAACTTCCACCTTATCTTCTGGTGTGATATATTTTTTCACAAATTCTTCATCATCTTCATATACTTCAAAAACCGCCATAGGATGTGATGGTTGATCAACAATACTGATTGTTGATGGTTTCCAATCTTTAATGTCTTTAAATTTCAAAGCCATATTTAACCTCCCAATCCTCTACTCATTTGAGCAACACTTTTATATGGTGCAGCCAGTATGCTGAAACCATTATATTCCCCATCTCGGATTGCTTGTTGTATTTCCTCATCAGTTACATCAACAGAAATAAACCAGGATCCTTTGGGGTAAGTGTTTCCCATAAATGGTGTTGGTGATTCAAGAATATATGATTCTAAAATTCTTCCTACAGGTTGGAGTGTGTGCTGTACATCAACTCCTAATCCCAGGCGATTGTATATTAATGATGCTTGTCTTATTGTTTCTTCATCCAGTATGTCTCCTGTTGCATCAGGGATTCCTGGTATGCAGACTGCACCTTTCACAATCATAGTTTTATTTTGACTCCTTTATTTTTTTTATATTGGAAAAAAAATTAGTTTCTGTTGGAGTTTTTTTTAGTAAAAAAGAAAGGAGGATTTTAAAAAAAAGGATATAAATATGTAAAATTATTAACTAATATTTTTTTATCCCCCTTCAATATATAGGAGTGGAAAAATAGAAAAAATATAAATTATCAAAATAAAATTTAATAATTAATCATTAAGATGAAAAAGAATAACTTATTTAAAACTACTGTAACTGCATTTGAAAAGTAATATATAACTATATTACTAAATAAACAAATAAAAATTAAAATTTTTATATACTATGAAAAACTAAAACTATAATTAATTAAATAGAGTCTTTTTACAATAGAATAAGGTGAAATACATGTTATGATATATAATTATATAATCTCCTTATTACTAATAGGGAGGACTTAACCTGCCATGAGCGATGAAAAATTGTTCTGGTTAAATGTTGTTTTAACTTTGGTAGAATTTATTCTTAAATTTATTTAAGGATAAATCTTAAGTAGTTGAATAAAAAACCTTAAGATAAAAGGCTTTTTGATTAGTATCTCCAGTACTAATTATGGCTCTATTTTTTCCTTTTATCTACACATATTATAAAGCTAATTTTTCTAAATATATAAATTTATGTTATTTTAAATTAAAAAATAGATTTTAAAGAAAATTATTAATATAATGTCTTGTTGTATGCATAATAAAATACATACAACCTCCAGAGACATTATAACCTTTTTACAATAGAATAAATCATTGTTCTAAACTTTAATAAAAGTAGTAGAACAGACAGTTTACAGTAAAAAACCTAGCAAAAATATAATACATCACACACTATTAACAATCATAGGCACAGTACAGTTTTTGCTATTTATTAATTTCTTCCACGTCCTTTATAAAACTTACTAAAAAAATAGAGTCTGTAAAATTTTACAGACACAAAAAATAAAATAAATATTATTTTTTGTAGTATGGATTTTCTTTAATAACTTCACTAATTAAATTATTTTGATTATCAAAAACTTGCTCAAGATAATGAGAAGCATAACACTTACATTCTTGTTCAAACTTACCATTATTTTTTGAAAGATAAATTATTATCTTTTTTTGACATTTATTTAATGGAATTACTTCAAAAAATATATTTTCCCCTTGAATATATTCTTCCATGTTATCCATCCAATATATAATATTATTAATTCTTTTAAATCAAATAGCTATAATTTATCAAATAATGATGTGAAATAAGGGTATTTTCTAATAAATATGTCAA